>Ga0070682_100000012_pt1 | contig 265658 bp, 224 predicted proteins | sample KBSC63LmetaG_FD_64668 | JGI IMG/M metagenome (GOLD analysis project Ga0070682, IMG submission 64668) | Corn rhizosphere microbial communities from Kellogg Biological Station, Michigan, USA - KBS C6-3L metaG | ecosystem: Host-associated > Plants > Roots > Rhizosphere | place: USA: Michigan...
GAAAGAAAGAACGCCTAATACCGCGGTGAAGAACAGCGCCCATATCGTCAAAGGCAGACGTGTCATACTCATACCCTTGGTACGCATGTTCAATATCGTGGTAATATAGTTAAGGCCGCCCAATAGCGAACTCACAATAAACATCGCCATACTCACCAGCCAAAGATCCATACCTATCTTACTTCCACTCGATGCATCATGCAATGCACTCAAAGGAGGATAGATCGTCCAACCACCACTTGCAGGACCTGTTTGAACAAACAAGGAAGAGAACATGATGATAGAAGCGATAAAGAAGAACCAGTAGCTGAACATATTCAACATTGGTGAAGCCATATCTCTTGCTCCAACTTGTAACGGTATCAAAAAGTTAGCGAAGGTTCCGCTCAATCCCGCGGTCAATACAAAGAACACCAATATGGTTCCGTGCATGGTTACGAGTGCATAGTAAAACTCTGGTTTCAGTCTTCCTCCTTTGGCCCAATGCCCCAGGAAATCTTCCAGCCATGGGAAAGTTGTTTCAGGATATCCCAGTTGCAAACGAAAGATCACCGAAAATAAACCGCCGATAATCGCCCAGATCATACCAGTAAGCAAGAACTGCTTAGCGATCATTTTATGATCCTGGCTGAAAATATATTTCGTAATAAACGGCTCGTGGTGGTGGTGATGCTCGTGTGCATCATGACCTCCGTGAACATCTGCACCATGTAATGTGGCTACGCTACTCATATCTTATTGTTTTCATCCCGACTTTCAGTCGGGGTCAATTAAATTAATTTTTACTTCGGCACTGCTGCAATCGCCTTCGTTGTATCTAATACTGGTGGTGCCGCTTCCGGATGAACCGTCCAGTACTCCGGCTTTTGCTCCGACAACCATTTTTTATATTCAGCTTCAGTTTCTACAATAATAATGCCTCTCATCGAAAAGTGTCCCGCGCCGCACATCTGGTCGCAACTTATTTCATAGGTGAAATTCGGATTGCCGGTTTTCTTTTTCATCGCCTCGGTAGTGATCGTGGGCGTAAACCATTGCGTGGTAGGAATACCTGGTACTGCGTCCATTTTCAACCTGAAGTGAGAAAGTCCCACATCATGAATTACATCCTGGGAGTTGATCACCATTTTCACCGGAACATTTACCGGGATATGCATTGTTGCAGAAACATGAATATCATCATGGCTCGCAGGGTCGTTAAAATCTACACCAAGACTGTTGGCACCGCCAGTCAAATGATAATCTTTTCTTCCTAACACCTTATCGGCCCCAGGGTAGCGGAACTCCCATGCAAACTGGTGCCCGGTTACTTCCACAACGATCGCATCTTTAGGTGCGTCGTTGGTCATCTTAAACCAATATTTTAAACCGAATACAACCAATACAGTAAGAAAGATGGCCGGAACGGTTGTCCAGATCAATTCCAGTTTTGTATTGTGTGGAAAATAAAATGCTTTACGGTCATCTCTTTCCTGGTATTTATAACCAAACCAGAACAGCAATACCTGTGTGATTATAAATACAACGCCTGTTACCCCAATTGTGATGAACAGCATCAGGTCGATCTTTTCTCCTTCTCTTGACGCCGAACCTTGAACGAACAGCGTTTTTGGGTAATACAATTCATTGCAATACCAACAGCCGATCAAACCAAATATGAGAAAGCCCAATAGGAAAAAAGCATTGATCTTATTATTCTGCTTACGCGTTTTTTCTTCGCCTTTTAATACGCTTACGTACTCACTGGCCTTCGCGATCTGGAAGATGACCACGAAAACCAATATCCCTAAAGCAACCATTAAAAACTCCTTCATGATTCAAAGTTATTTTCAGTAAATATTATTCCAATTCTTTGTTTAAGTAAAAAGTCAAAAATCAAAAGTCAAAATCGGCACTTTTAGGTTTTGAATTTTTACTTTTTACTTTACGTGTGATGTATCATACTTTCCTTCAGGAAAGGATGATTCTTCGCCAATAACGAATGCCTGGAAAGATACCTTCCCGCTCCCCACAATATCAAACCTATGAACAGGCAAGGCACGCCAAATTCAAAAGGCATCATCTTGTTCCTGTCGTGCATTGTACCCGGCATCACCATCTGGTAAAAATCTATCCAGTGACCAAAGATGATCAGTATTGCCATAAAGGTCATCAAGGTCCAGTTACGCTTCGTACTCTTCTTCATCAATATCAATATCGGGCAAAGGAAGTTCAGTACTAAGTTCAGGAAGAAAAGTCCGCGATAAGGGCCCACATGCTCTGCAGTGCCGATCCTTTGAATAAAGTATTTCGTTTCTTCCGGTTGGTTACTATACCAGATCAACATGTATTGAGAGAACCACAGGTATGTCCAGAATATAGAAAATGCAAACATGAATTTTCCAATATCGTGTAAATGCTCATCGGTAACATATTCCAACTGGCCACGATTCTTCAGGTAAATAACGAAAAGCGCTATCAATGATATACCCGATACGAAAGTGCTTGCGAATGTGTACCAGCTATACATGGTGCTGTACCAATGCGGATCGATGCTCATCAGCCAAAGCCATGGAATAGTTGAGGCAACGGTTAATGTAAATACCACCACAAAAAGAGAAGCATACACTGTATTATCCCAGATCCATTTTTTTCCTTTTGCATAATCCATTGGACCTTCCTGGTCTGTCTTAAGACTTAGAGAGCGCATCTTCTTACCAAGCAACCACCATAATAATACCGTGATAGCCGACCAGATCGTAAAGAATTCAGGACTCAGGAATTTGGATTTGCCCATGAGTATCGGATCTTTTGCTACCGCGGCTTTGTCGAGCCACGGATAGATATCTGTTCTTCCTCCCCAAACCACGGCCATCAGGATAAGGAAAGTAATTACACCTAATATCGGAACCACCGCTGAAATTGCTTCTGTAACCCTGCGAAACGTTACCTGCCACCCACCCATTGCCATCGTTGTTACGCACATGAAGAACATTGCAGCGTTCACAACAAGCAGCCAAAACACACTGTTTTGCAGCAACACTGCCCAAAAGCGTGTGCTATTTACATCTTTATCGCCGACAGGGTGAGTAAACGGGTGGAATGCAATAAACCCATACACCAAGGCGATGATACCGGCGCCGATCAGGCCATACGTCCACTTTTTGTAACTGCCCGGTAATTCAAATTGATGGTTCATCTAAACTTTATTTTGCGTTAATACTTTTATTCTGTTTTATTTGGTTCCTTTCGCCGCCGTGCTATCTTTTGCAGGAGTAGCTGCCGCTGCTGAAGCATCTTTTTTAGGTTCCAATGTTCTGATATATTGAACGATCATCCAACGTTGTTTCCTGTCTAATTGAGATGCATAAGATCCCATATTATTTTGTCCGTAAGTCATCACATAGAATATCCTGCCATCGCTATATCCTGGTGATCCTGCTACAATACTTTTTACACCGCCGATCTTTGGAGCAAGTGGGCCATTGGCTTCTCCTTTTGCACCATGACAAACCGCACAATTGATATTGAACAACCTTCCTGCCTCTGCGCTGTCTACCGCACTTAAAGCAGGTAATGGATTTTTTATTGATGCGGTCAAATTGATCAACGCATTGCTATCTACTCCGTTGGTTTTTGAAGGAACTACAGAAAAAGGAAAAAGTTCACCTCTTTTGATGGTTCCTGCAACAGGTAAATTATTGTAGAATATCCTTTTCCCTATATTGGCAGCATCCATTGTAAATATGCTATCATTTCTTTCGGCGTAGGTTTCATAAGCACGACTGTAAGCCATATCGGGCATATATATCTTACCCGGCTGGCGTTTGCTGTCGCAACTGCTCACCGATACAATAATTGCTGTAATTAAAACCGCGGTTATTAAGTTGTGTCGTTTCATTATCAATTAAACAATTATCAATTATTAATACCCTTTTTCTTCTTTATACAATTTTTGCTCCCTGTCGTAACGCCCGATCCACCATCCTGTCTCGGCATTCTGAACATTTATTTCTATTGCGCCGGCGTTTTGTAAAAATGCCTGCACTTCTGCGTCGTTTGTTTTATCCGTGCACTCGATGGCCATAACAAAAAGATCATCTGTTGCTCTTGGATGAAAATGATGTTTTTTCACAAAAGGCGCCAGCTGGCAGAGATAGCAAAATGTAAGCACCATACCCACAGCAGAAAACAAAACGGTAAGCTCGAAGGTGATGGGTATCCACGCTGGTAATGCAAAGTGCGGTTTACCTCCGATGTTCAGCGGCCAGTCTTTTACAAAGATCCAACTGATAAAACTAAGTGCCGTTGTTGTACCGGTGATGGCATAAATGAATCCCGCGGTGTGAAGGCTGGTCTCACGAATTCCCATCGCATGATCCAGTCCATGCACCGGGAATGGTGTGTACACGTCATGGATCTTGTATCCTGCCTTGCGAACATTTTTCACAGCAGGAAACAATGTCTTTTCGTCATCGAAACAGCCTACTACAAATTTTTTAATTCCTCCAGCCATATTTTATAATTCAAAAGTTAAAAGTCAAAACCTAAAACTAAAAGAGTCTTCAAATCTTGAACTCCCAGTTCTCCGCCGCGGCGGAGCGGGGGTTAATGTCCGTGTTCTACCTCTTCAATGTAAAACTTCTCCGCATCCGCTTTTTCTATATCCGTCATCTTCACTTTATAATTCTCACCGCTCGTTTTCAATATCGCTTTGATCTCCGCCACGGCAATAACCGGGAAGTATTTTGCAAACAGGAAGAAGCAGAAGAAGAACAGGCCGAATGTTCCGAGGTAGAATCCTATCTCCCAGATACTCGGGCTGTAATACGTACTCCATGATGATGGCAGGTAATCGCGATACACCGATGTTACGATGATCACGAAACGCTCGTACCACATACCGATGTTTACGATGATACTCATGAAGAAAGTAACCGTGATATTCCTTCTCAATTTGCGGCTCCAGAACAACTGTGGTGAAACCACGTTACAGAACATCATCAGCCAATAGCTCCATCCATAAGGACTGAAAAGATTAGCACGATTTTCTTTGAATGCAAACCACTCGTATGGGTTTTGTCCGTACCAGGCAATGAATAATTCCGTCAGGTATGCACAGCCCACGATACTTCCCGTCAACACAATTACTTTGTTCATCGCTTCGATGTGGCCAACCGTGATATAGTCTTCCAGCCCTAAAACCTTTCGCACAACGATCATCAGAGATTGCACCATCGCAAATCCGCTAAAGATGGCACCCGCAACGAAGTAAGGCGGGAAGATGGTGGTATGCCAGCCAGGAACGATCGAGGTGGCGAAGTCAAATGATACAATAGTGTGCACACTCAATACAAGCGGCGTACTCAAACCCGCAAGAACGAGGGCGAGTGATTCATGCCGTTGCCAATGCTTGGTGCTTCCGCTCCATCCAAATGAAGCGACGCCGTAAAACATTTTTCTGAATTTGGTTTTAGCACGGTCACGCACAGTGGCGAGATCGGGTAATAAACCAGAATACCAGAATAATAATGAAACGGTGAAATAAGTTGATATCGCAAATACGTCCCAAAGCAACGGAGAGTTGAAGTTAACCCATACTGGTCCGCGGCTATTAGGATAAGGCATTACAAAGAAAGCCATCCATACACGGCCCATGTGCCAGATCGGGAACTGGCCGGCGCAAATTACCGCGAAGATCGTCATCGCTTCTGCAGCACGGTTCACACCAGTTCTCCATCCCTGGCGGAATAATAATAAGATCGCAGAGATCAGCGTTCCCGCGTGACCAATACCGATCCACCATACGAAGTTGGTGATATCCCATCCCCAGCCGATCGTTTTGTTCAGGTTCCACTGACCGATACCATAAGTTACCTCGCGATAAACACTGTACACACCAAAACAAAGCAGCACGATGCTTATGGCAAAACCGATATACCAAAGCCTGCTGGGCTTCATCTCGATGGGACGAATAATATCTTCCGTTACCTGGTGGTAATCTTTATTACCATCTACCAGCGGCTCCCTTAGTTGCGATTCGTATTTGAGTAATGACATATCTGGTTAAAGTCAAAAGTTAAAAATCAAAATCAAAAACTACAGCTTTTAATTTTGGGTCTACACTTTTTATTTTTTACTTTTTAATTTTTACTTTTTTATGCTTCGTGCTTTGCTTCTTTCTTTTCGCCATGCTCTTCTTCCACGCCGATATGCCTGTCGGTATTCCTTACTTTCGCCAGGTAACTTACATTCGGCAACACGTGCAATTGTTCCAGCACATAGAAATTGCGATGCTTCTGCTCTACGTTCCTTATTTTATACACATCACTTTCTTTATCGTTGACATTACCGAAGCTGATGGCGTTGGTAGGACAAGCCTGCATACATGCAACCTTTACATTCCTTACCAGGCTAGGGTCCTGTGCTTTCTTCGCAACAAGTTTCTGATCCTGTAAACGTTGAACGCAGAAAGAACATTTTTCGATAACACCTCTTGAACGAACAGTTACATCAGGATTCAATACCATTCTTGTAAGATCATCATTCATCTGCATGATCACTTCATTGGTGTATTCGCCGAGCAATGGCTTTTGGTTATCAGGGAAACTATCTGCTCCTGTAAAGTCGAGCCAGTTGAAGCGACGAACTTTAAAAGGACAGTTGTTAGCGCAATATCTTGTACCGATACAACGGTTATAGGTCATTTGATTAAGCCCTTCGCTGCTGTGGTTGGTTGCCGCAACCGGACAAACGTTTTCGCATGGTGCGTTGTCGCAATGCTGACAAAGCATCGGTTGAAATACCACATCCGGGTTTGAAAGATCTCCAGTGAAATAACGGTCGATACGCAGCCAATGCATTTCATGCGCACGCTGTACCTGCATCTTTCCTACCACACTCACATTATTTTCAGCCGTACATGCAACAACGCATGCGCTGCAACCGGTACAGGTGTTGAGATCGATACTCATTCCCCATTTGATACCCGGCTTTTCATAATCAGGATAGATGGTACCTTCTTTAACGAAATCGGTTTTACCCTCATCCATGATATCCATCCTCTCCTTATTATGCTCTTCCAATACAGCCTCAGGATTTGCATTATAGCTGCTCATATTGGTTTCAAACAATATCGGGCGGCTTTCTGTAAATCCGTGTACCTGTGTTTGGGCAAGAGGATAAGTGTCGCCCGTTTTTGCAACAGCAGCAACAGATGAAAAAGAAGTGGTACCGTTATAGCCAAGCAAGCGATAAGCATTCTGTCCGGCACCTGCGGCGGCCTTTCCTATATATTCTTGTGTATTTTTAGCGTCTGCACTTTCCCTTCCGTAACCCACTGCAATTGCTACAGTAGATGCATGAACGCCTGGGATCACGATCACTGGCAGTTTTATTGGTTCCTTGCCTGCGATAGTTATGCTGATCACCGGTTTTTCGGGATGAACTTCGTAATTGCTTTGATGTCCGTATTCAGGGTCCAGCACATCCAGCTTCAATAATTTCTTCGCCAGTTCCGGGCCAATGATTGCATAATTGTCCCAGGTAACTTTAGTGATCGGATCGGGCAATTCCTGCAACCAGGGATTATTGGCCTGGCTACCATTTCCTATTGATACTTTTTGATAAAGCACCACTTCATATTCACCCCCTTTGATGCCGGCGATAGCTGTTGCAGCCTCGGCAACTTTGCCGCCGTTGAAAGATCCACCACTCACAGTCATGGTTGCTGGTTCAACAACACCATCTTGTAAGGCTTTATCATAAAGATCTGCACTGCCCAATTTTGTGTTCCAGTAATTTTTAAAATATCCTTCGTAAGTATCGCTACCGGCAGCCGCAGTTTGATCCGCCGCGGCGGGAGCAGCGCTCCATTTTAATAAAGATGTTTGGAAAGCCCTTGTTTTGAAAAGCGGGTTGATAACCGGCTGTGCCAAACTGATATAACCAGTCTTTGGTTCAGCATCTCCCCAGCTTTCGAGCCAATGGTGAGCAGGCAATACTAAATTGCACAACTCCGTTGTTTCGTCCATTGTACCGTTAAAAGAAATGGCCGCGGTTTTTGCCAACCCGTCGATGAATTTCTTTTTATCATGGAAAGAATATGCAGGATTAACTCCGTAAACAAGCAATGCCCCAACGCTACCCGCATTCATGTCGGTAACCAATGTTTCCATGTCCGAATCGATACCATTGCGGTAATTAGAGGTCATGCCCCAGTTGATCGTTTTTCCGCCAGCACCGATCGCTTCGTTGATAGCATTTACTATCACTTGTATGTTCATGTCGTTGCTTCCGCAAACCACAAGACCAGCGCCTTTATTGGCAGTCAATGCAGCAGCAGCAGTTTCAACGCCTTTAGCGAGTTTTGCATCAAGAGAAGGAGCAGTTATTCCTGCAACTCCCAATTTCGCAGCCAGTGCCAAAGCAACGGCCCCGGTTTCTGATGGTTTATGTGTGTAACGATCGTCAGCATTACTACCGGTCATGCTCATCATACTTTCAAATTGAAAGTGCCTGCTGAGTTCTGCTTTTTCGCCTTTTATTTTTCTATTCTCTGAATATTGTTTGCTGAATTCAACCGGGCTCAACCATGTGCCGAGGAAATCGGCGCCAAGGCTCACGATCACTTTAGCCGCATCAAAATGATAAGAAGGAATTGCCTTCTTTCCATAACATGCTTCATTTGCCAATAACATACCGCTATGGCTTACCGCATCATATTGCACGTGACGGCTGCCAGGATATTTTGCAAGGAATTGGGTGATGATCGCCAGTGTTGTTGGTGAATTGATGGTAGAAGTAAGCAGTACGACCGCTTTACCTTTTGCAGCATCCAAAGCCGCGGCCGCCAGTTTATCGAAAGCTTCAAATGTTGGAACTTCCTTAAAGCCTGTACCTGTTTTTTGTGATGGAAAACGCAGGCGGGTATTGTCATACAGGTCGAGCACAGATGCCTGAGATTGTGCGCTGGTGCCGCCTTTTGTTATAGATGATAATTCGTTTCCTTCGATTTTGATCGGCCTTCCGTCTCTTTGTTTTACCACAACTGAGATCGCATCTCCGCCATTCATATAAGTAGATGCATAGTAATTAGCAACACCCGGAATAACGTTATCGGGCCTTTGCAAATAAGGAACCACTTTACGTACCGGCATCTCACAACTAGCTGCTATTGCGGCTGCGGCTGTACTGAAGCCGAGGTATTTAAGGAAGTCTCTGCGTGGCGTTTTGGCATCAAGGATACCCTTGTCATCCAGGTCGGCCAATGGCAACAACTCTTCTTTAAATTCATTTTTGGTCGACTGCTGAAATTCTTCTGTGTGATGCAGCTCTCCAAAACTTTGCCAATACTTTTTCTTACTCATATTTTATTCAGTTAACAGTTGGCAGTTGCCAGTTGGCAAGCGCCCTATTCATTGTAACGTTTTGAATTTAACACCGCAAACTGCCCACTGCAGTCTGCCTACTGTTTTAATAGTGACATTTTTGACACTCCGTTCCACCTATCTTTTCAACAGTGACACTATCTATTTTATGATTCTTCAGATCGTTATGAAATTTCTCGTAAATGCTGTAGAATTTGTTACCTGTGTTGGCGCTATCACCGGTGTAGAAATCAACCTTTGTTTCGCGGTGACAATTGATACACCAGCCCATGCTTAATTCAGCAAACTGGTACACTTCAGGCATTTCCTGTATCGGACCATGACAGGTTTGGCATTGTTGTTTGCCCACCTTTATATGCTGGCTGTGATTGAAATACACGTGATCGGGCAGGTTGTGAACTTTGGTCCATGCGATAGGCGTTGCGCCATCAGGTACCCCGTCGGCATTGTTATCGGGATTGTATGATTTGGTTGCGGGATTCCATCCTGCGAATTTGTATAGTTTTTGGATCTCTGCAGTACCATCAACAGAAGTTCCATCTTCTCTTACCAGTTTATCCGGCCCGGCATATTCTTTAATTGCTTTATGGCAATTCATACAAACATTTACCGAAGGAATGCCGGCAGTTTTGCTATCCTGCGCACTTCCATGGCAATAGAGGCAACTGATCTGGTTGGTTCCGGCGTGTACCTGGTGAGAATAATAAATAGGCTGCTCTGGTTGATAATGTTGCTGGCGACCCAGCCCTATCGCGCCGTTCACGAGGAAGTAACCCCCTAAAACAGCCAATACCAGGATACCTGCCATCAGGTAGGTTTTGTTCTTGTAAACAGGCACCGGCTCGGTGCGGATCACGCCTTCTTTGTCGTCGGAAAGCTTGCGCAGGTTACTGTTAACCTGTAATAATATGAAGGCAATGAGGGCTAATATTAGTGTAAGAAGGCCGAATAAAAGAGAATTATCCTCTTTCGGCTTATTTGGATCATCAGTAATAACCGTTGGTTTGTAAGCATCTGCCCAATCCAGTATCGCTTTGATCTCTTCTTTCTTCAGGTTGAACTGGGTCATCTTAGATCCACGCTTCGTGAAAAGGTCCTTAGCGTAAGGATCGGTCTCAACCATTGTATTCACATTGTTCACCCATTTGTAAGCCCACTCCGGGTTTGGTTCTCTTTCCCTCGCCCCTTTTAATGCTGGACCGGTAAAATCCGCATCTGGTTTATGACAGCTTGCACAGTTAGCCTTGAACAAAGCTTCCCCATCCTGAGCAAAGGCTGTTTGACCGAAAGAAAGCAATAAAAAAAAGAAGAGGAGACTTGTAAATATTCTGTTAAAGATTTTTCGATAGCGACTCATACAGTTATTGATCGGGGCTGGTGTGGAAAAATATCCTGTTTCGTGTGCAAAAATAAGACAGGATGCTGACAATATACCAACATTCAGAAATTTTTTTTTCCCTTGTCTGGCGTGGGTTTCAGCCGATTCTGGGGATTGGTGCTCTGTAATTGTCATGTATTTGTAAACCCTTTTTACATATCAATATTTTTTGCGCTAAGATTATTAATTAACGTTTTTTTAAGCCACATTTGCCGAATGTTTAAAAAACTTAAACAACACTGGAAGGTAAATGGCGTCAACCTGGCGCTCATTTTACTCACTTTTGCATTGGGTGGAAGCCTTTGTGGATGGGCCGGAAGGAAGATATTGCTATTGCTGGGGATGGAGAAAGGCGCGGCCTGGATCTCTTTGTACATTTTATTGATCATCTTGCTTTGGCCCCTTTGCGTGATACTCATCAGCATCCCCTTCGGCCAATTCCGGTTTTTTAAGCAGTATATTGTAAGAATATGGGATAAGATGAGGGGCAGGCATAAAATAAGGGTAGCCATATTTGCCTCGGGCACCGGCACCAATGCCCAGCGGATCATCGACCATTTCAATTTATCATCAAGGGTAGATATTGCCTTGATCGTTTGCAATAAGCCCGGCGCGGGAGTGCTGGCAATTGCTGAAAAAGAGAATATCCCTACCCTCCTGGTCTCAAAAGACCGCTTTTTCAATGGCGATGCTTACCTGCCCGATCTGCAGAAAAAAAAGATCGGGTTTATTGTATTGGCCGGGTTTTTATGGAAGCTACCCGAACCAATCATTAAAGCTTATCCAAAAAAGATCGTCAATATCCATCCTGCCCTTCTCCCCAAATATGGCGGCAGTGGTATGTACGGAAATTATGTGCACGACGCCGTAATTGCCAATAAAGAAAAAGAAAGCGGCATCAGTGTTCATTACGTGGATGAACTATACGATCATGGCGATGTGATCTTCCAGGCCAAATGTGCAGTTGATGAAAATGATGATGCAGCTTCACTGGCGAAAAAAATTCATGAGCTGGAGCACGCGAATTATCCTGCGGTGATAGAGAAAATAATTACGGGAAATACTCCTTTTTAGTCATCAATTTAAAAAGCTGTCAGCCTGAGCTTGTCGAAGGCGGGTTAATCCAAAACGGGGCCGCCTTCGACAAGCTCAGGCTGACAGCTCGTTCCTTTGACCGATCATCCAACCATCCCCTTCATCCTGATTTTTCTTATTATCTTGTTTGTTCAATCAAACTTTATGAACCGTATAGCCATTTGCATTGCCTGCATGGTTTTTGCATGCACCACAGCCTGCGCACAACAAGATTCAATTCCATCTTTTGTAAGAGATAGTATGGACACTTATGTCAACCGTGCGTTGACTGATTGGCAGATACCGGGCTTGTCGGTTTGCATTGTTAAGAATGGAAAAGTGGTGCTGATAAAGGGCTATGGTGTAAAAGAACTGGGCGGCAGCGATAAGGTTGATGAGAACACTTTATTCATGATCGGCAGCAATACAAAAGCCTTTACAGCAACGGCTATTGCCACATTGGATGCGGAGAATAAATTATCACTGGATGACAAGGTGACCAAATGGATACCTCAATTCAAATTAGAAAATAAAGCTGCGGGTGAACAAGCTATTGTGAGAGACCTGCTTTGTCATCGCATTGGCTTCCGCACGTTCCAGGGCGACTTCACTTATTGGACGAGCAATCTTAGTCGCAGTGAAGTGATCGAGAAGATGGGACATATCAAAGCGCTGTATCCCTTTCGCACAAAATGGGGTTATACCAATGCCGGTTTTGTTACTGCCGGTGAGATCATACCGGCTGTTACCGGAAAACAATGGGAAGATTATATCAAAGAAAAAATATTTCTGCCTTTGGGTATGAACAATACGATCGCGTTAAGCAAAGATCTTCCGGCGGAACCTAACAAGGCTGCTCCTTATACAATGGATCATGGTAAACTTATAAAGATCCCTTTTTGCATGATCGATAATCTTGCGGCGGCGGGGAGTATTTCTTCTTCGGTGAATGATATGAGCAAATGGGTGATGATGCAGATCAACAATGGAAATTTTGATGGCAAGGGAATCATTCCGGCAAAAGCAATACAAAGCACCCGATTCCCTAATTCGATCATGGGCAACGGCAGTACCATTTATAACCGAAGCAATTTTACATTGTATGGACTTGGACTAGAGTTGCAGGACTATGAAGGCAAGAGGATCGTATCGCATACTGGCGGCGTAAATGGATATGTTAGTAGTGTTACGATGATACCTTCCGACAAGCTGGGTATCGTTGTACTCACCAATACGGATCAGAATGCTTTTTACGAAGCACTCAAATGGGAAATATTGGATGCGTATCTCGGACTTCCTTATCGCAACTACAGCAAGGTTTACCTGGGATTTACCAAAACACAACATCTCAACGATGAGAAGGAAAATAAAAAATTAACCGACTCCGTTGCTTTGATGTTGAAGCCTGAGCTGGCGCTCACTGCATATACCGGTGATTATACAAATGAAGTGTATGGCAAGATGAAAGTGGTGATGGAAAATAATGAACTGCGCATGCGGTTCGAACATCATCCTTCCATGTATGCGAAACTGAGCGCATTAGGCGGCAATCGCTTCTATTGTGTATTCAGCGATCCTGAATTTGGTACTGCTGTTTTTCCTTTTAGTGTTGTTAACGGCAAGGTTAAGGGGGTAACAGTGAAGGTTGCTGACTTTGTGGAGTACACTCCTTATGAGTTTGTGAAGAAGTGACACTAAGTTGCTCAAAGGAATCACAGAGAGACACAAAGAATTTTGTAAAACTCCATGCCTCTGTGTATCTCTGTGGCACAAAAAGCAAAATCATAGTTAAAACGCCCCCTCAAAACCTTCCGTGTTGATTTGTTGCCGTAATATTACGCCTTCAAATTTCATGCTATTGCACCGATCTCTAAAAATAATATTGTTGTCGTTTTGTTTTGCCATTGCAAGTAATTCCTTGCGGGCGCAATTTCTCCTCAACGGCACGGTGTATGATTCCAGTAAAGTAAATTTAGTTGAGGGTGTGAGAGTGGTTAGTACAAGTGGTTTGTTTACCGTTACGGATTCGATGGGCAATTACCATATCATGGTCAATGAAAAAGATTCTATCAGCTTCGTATTTCGCAATAAGCCTACGCAAAAATTTGCCGTAAAGTCTGTTACCGATCCCAATCATTTCGATATTTCGTTGCGCATCACGGTGAAAGGAAAATACAACACTTTGAGAGAAGTAGTGGTGCGATCTAAATCCTATCGCCTCGATTCGCTGGAGAACCGGCAAACCTATGCCGATGTATTTGATTATAAAAAACCGGGGCTGAGCGCTACTATGCAAGATGGTGTTGCCGGCGCCGATCTTGACGAGCTGATCAATATGTTTCGTTTCAAAAGAAACAAGCGACTCCACAAATTCCAGTTAAGGTTGGAAGAACAGGAGCGTGATAAATATGTGAACTATCGTTTTAATAAAACCCTGGTAAAAAGGATCACGCATTTAGAGGGTGATCAATTGGATAGTTTTATGGTAAAATACCGCCCTACTTATGAATTCGTGAGCACGGTTGATGAATTGACATTTAATCAGTTTGTGCTGGATGCATCTTATCAATTTAAGATCAGCCTGCTGAAGCAGGAGGGGAAGAAGAATGATCCGTAAAATGTTTATTCCGCTTCGCGGAATGTTGGCCACGGATTACACAGATTTTCACAGAATAGGTTCCCGCAGATCTCGCTAATGACGCAGATGGGGCAATAGTAATTTGTGAAAATCTGTGTAATCTGTGGCAAACCATTTTTCGCCAAAGGCGCAATAATATCCCCTTTCGTTTGCAAATATGATTTTCAAGCATTAGCTTGTTGTTCATTCTCCCATCAATGGCAAACGAACTATCGGAAGGCGAAGATCAACCACAACCGGAACTTCCGCTTATCGATGATTTGGGCGGAAGTGAAAACATTATCGCCGAATCCAAAGAGCTCACCATTGCCGATAACCCCCAAACCACAGCTGAACAAATGGAAACACATGCCCACCATTTACACCATGCACCGGGAAAAAAATTCTGGCATTATTTCTATGAATTTTTGATGTTATTTCTTGCCGTGTTTTGCGGGTTCCTGGCGGAGAACCTGCGTGAACATTTTGTAGAAAATCAAAAAGAAGTTCAATACATGCGTTCCGTTACCGAGGATCTGAATTCCGATATCCATATGCTTGACAGCATCGTTAAAAAAAGAAGGAACCAGGATATTATGATGGACTCTGTGCTTTACCTGATGAACTATTCCGACCTGAAGAAAAACGGGAACGATATTTATTACCTGACACGATGGGTGCCACGTACGTATCGCTTTATTACCAATGACCGTACATTATCACAATTAAGAAATGCAGGCAACTGGAGGTTGATACGGAACAGCAGAGTGTCGGAAAGGTTATCCACTTATGATAATCTTGTACGTACACTGGCGGTGTATATAGAGCAAAGAGAAGAATCGCTTATACTCATCCTCTATCCCTCCATCAATAAGATATTCGATAACAAGGTATTTAATGAAATGGTGACCGGACTGAATTTTACCCGGCCACAAAACAATCCCCAGTTACTTACAGACGACAAAATGATCCTCAATGAATTTTGCAACCAGGTCCATTTCAGGAAAAATGCAAACATTTACTTCATCACTGTTGCGGAAAAACTTTTAACAGAAGCCCTTCAAACGCTTGCAGTAATAAAAGAAGAGTATCACCTGAAATGACCATCATGCAAGAAATGAACAAAAGAAAAGCATCAATTCAGAAAGCCATTATCAAATTCCTGGCTTACCTGGTTGTAGGATTTTGATGTGCATATGTTTACTACAGGCTAAAAAATTAGCATTTAAAAATATTTTTTATGAGACCTATTGAGGATTATTCCGCTTCGCGGAATGTTTGGTCACAGATAGCAAGGATGTATTCACAGATTAACACAGTTTTTTCCCAGGTTATATCTGTGTTAATCTGTGAAAACAATCAGTGTTATCTGTGACCCAACATTTTCGCCGAAGGCGAAACAAAATTTCAATTAAATTTGACTCAAAGAATTCCCATGGAAGAACAGCAACTCAATCTCGGTGTCGGCACACGGCTGCAGCACACACAATTTGGTTCGGGTGTTGTGGTGGGCGTACGTTACGCTACCTATCTCATTTCATTTATTAATCATGGCATCAAGGAAGTGGATAAAACGGATAGCCATTTGGATGAGATCATTCCTGAAAATGTAAGTGTTGAAGTAGAAACAGTTTCGGCGGTTGAAAAATCGTTGCTCAAAATATTGAGGCAGTGGAGCGATGTTACGGAGATCGTTCCGATCGGTGATAGATGGGTTGGTGGTGTGATGTCGTTACAATCTGCTGATAAAACATTAAAGCCAAAAGAAATTCCGATCGATGATTTCTTCCATAAAATTGTGATGCTGCGTGACCGGCTTCGTGTGTTGGAACAAAATATCAATAGCAATAAAAAGTTGAGTGATGAGGAGAAGGTGAGTATACAGCAGTATATAACGAGGTGCTATGGTTCGCTTACCACATTTAATGTGTTGTTTAAGAATAAGGAGCAGTGGTTTGTGGGAGATAAAGGAGGAAAGGAAGATTAATTGATCGGCATCATTTAATTGCTGTTGCTTTTGTTAGCTGTTCGAGTTTTTCATTCAAGTTCTTTACAGATTCCTGTAAGGATTGTATCAATACTTGCTGATCCTGCACTGCCTTTACAAGGATCGGCGTCAACCTGCCATAATCGATCGTCCATGGGTCTGTTTTTGGATCATCGCCTCCTTTCTTCACTGCTTGTGGATATATCGTATATAATTGTTGTGCAAGAAACCCTGTTTCCAAAGCTTTCTTTGTATCTGTTTTATAGTTATAATCGGCCACACCAATCTTAAGTAATTTGTCCAAACCAAAATTAGTGGCCCTGATATTTTCTTTAAGCCGAATGTCCGAAGTTGTATAATAGGTAACACTTGTTCCGGCAACATTGCAATCAACATGACCGACATTGGTTCCATTAATAAAAAAACCGATAAGGCCCTGGTTAAGTGCTGAACTTGCCTTTGAAAGATGAAGAGGGTTGCCATACTGCCCCCGCTGGACACTGATCCAGGCATCATCTGTGCCCAATGCCACCAATTCTACACCATCAACATTTGATGTACCGTTAAAGAACCAGCCTGTATGCGTACTCGCGCCTTTCATACAAGTGACTGTGCCTGCTACATGCAACAAATGTTGTGGCGAGGGGAATCCAATACCTACATTAACGGTTCCATCACCCAACACAATACTATTGCTTTGACTTACGGATGCATTGGCGCCGATGGCGGTTGCATTGGAGAGGCCTGATGTAACAGAACTGCCATAACCAATGGCAGTATTATTGCTACCACTTGTATTAGACAACAAAGCATTGGCACCTATCGCTGTATTACCCGAACCGGTGTTTGTATTTTGCAATGCCCCCGACCCCAATGCTGTATTATTTTGGCCGGAACTAACCGATTGGCCCCCGTTCATTCCAAATGCTGTGTTATCATTATTATCTATTTGTCCCGCCCAGGTATTGGCAACGCGAAATCTTAAAGGGACATTATCAGTTGTACCAACGAAATTGGAAGACGATGAAGTGCCGCCATTACCGGTCAGGTTCCAATAAGAACCGGCTACAGGAGGATTATTAACTGAAGTCTGAGCCCATTCCCAGGAAGATCCATTATACATGTAAAACCCGGTACTGTCTGGTCCGGTTTGATATACCATTAATCCAGTTGCCGGCGAAGTAATGGCTGTTCGTTGTAATTTCAACATACGGGGGATCAGCAATCCTTTGGCGGTACTCTTAATTTCAAGGATCGAGCTTGCGTTTGCTGTACTACCGTCTGTATTGATAGCTACGCTTTGTGAAAAAAGCATTTGCCCGGTGAAAACCGAAACTAGCAACAGGAAGAATAATTTCTTAGTTAACATACATAAGATTTCTATACCCACTTTTTTTTGTGCGCCAGGTTAATGATCTGTGCCTTGCTGTTTACATGTAATTTTTCATAGATGTTGGCGATATGCTTGCGAACAGTTAGCACACTGATCTTTAAAATTTCCGCGATCCTTTTCGAATCAAGCCCGCTGATGGTATGCTGCAATATCTCTTTCTCTCTTTCCGTCAAGATCGAATCGATCTCATTGATGCGATTTGCTGACGGTTTTATGAAATCGGATTTCGATAACATGGATAAAGATTTGCGGGCGATCGCCGGGCTCATTGGCGCTCCGCCAAATTCCAGCACATTCGTTATTGCGTCATGCAATACCTCCGCAGTCTCATGCTTGAGCAGGTAACCCGATGCGCCAGCTTTAATGGCTTCAAATATTTTTTCATCATCATCAAAGACCGTTAAAACAATGAACTGAATTTGCGGATAAAGTGATTTAGCTATCCCGATCGCCTGTATCCCGTTCATCTCGGGCATCTCAAGGTCCATGAATACCACCTGCGGCAATTTGGTTATAGGAAGCCCTTTCAACTCCCCCAGAAATTCATGGCCATTCATAGCCTGAAGGATCAATTCAATGTCTGCATATTGATCTATTTTTTGCAGGAAAGTGTTCCTGTTCACTTTATTGTCTTCTACCAGCGCAACAGTCATGCTCATAATTTGTAGGTTGAAATCCTTAAAATAATATTACCTGGGCAATACTCAATTTGGAGTAGTGGGGCTTATGACAACTTTGGTTCCGCCGGTTGCGACTTGTTGCCATTCAATTTTCCATCCCGATTCCTTTGCACGCAACATCATATTTGTCAATCCATTTCCCTGGTCAATAACACTGGCATTTGCCGGCATCCCATTGCCATTGTCTTCAATGCTGACCGTCCAGTGTTCATCTCCGACAACAAACAATTGTATTGCATTGCAATGACTATGCCTTACAGCGTTGATCACTGCTTCCTGTACTATTTGTAAAAGATGAAAGGCTTGTGATGCAGGCAAGACCGGATCGATCTTAATTTGTTCTGATATATTTATCGCAATGCCAGGATAACTTAATTGAACCTTTTGTAAAAAAACTTTCAGGCGGTCACTAATAGCCGTTAATGAAAGCGCATCTTTTTTTAACGCCCATATAGTATCGCCTAATTGTGATACGATAGATTGCGAATTGCTGCGCAATTCCTGTAGGGCTGTTGTGCTGCTATCATCTTCTTTCAAAATTTTTACATGCTCGATATTTGATGCGATGGAAGCTGCATAGGTCCCCAGGCTATCATGCAGGTCGCGACTGATCCTTTCACGTTCACCCTGTATCTCCTGTTGCAACTGCAGTGCCCTGATCTTTCGCATATACAAACGCCGGTTGTACTGTTGCACAATAAATGCTACTACTGACACTGCGAGAATGAACATCAGTATATAGAACCACCATGTTTTCCACCAGGGGCCATAAATGATGATGACGATCCTTTTAACAGGCCCGTCCTGGTTCGAAAGCACCGGCCTGCAAGTGATCTCAAAGGTATATTCACCAGGGCCGAGGATATACTTGATGCCAAGCGGTTGCCTCGTGCTTTGCCACACATATTCAAATCCTTTCAACCGATATTTATAGATATACTCATTGCTGTTCAACAACCCCATGGCCAAAAGGTCGAGCTGAATACGATTTTGATAATATTTCAACAAAATAGAATCACCCATCCAACTGCCGGCAGATGAATTATACAAAGAATCATTAACTACAAGGCGGGTAACATTTATGATCGGGGTATCACTCACGATATTCAGCGCTGCGGGATAAAACGCCGTGATGCCGTTAACCCCACCAAAATAAAATCTACCGGAAGCGGTTTTCAAGACCGAGCCGGTATTAAACTCGTTTTCCTGCAAGCCGAGTTCTTTAGAATAATTATTGATCCTGCCTTCTGCTGAAACAAATGACAGGCCCCAATTGCTGCTGGCAAAAACGGCGGCTCCTTTATCTACTGGTAACAATCCATAAATGCAATCGTTCAATAATCCTGATTCTCTCGTCAATCTCTTTTTGAATATTCCCGCTGATGAATAAAGACATAGTCCCTTATCGGTTCCTACCCAGATATTGTGTTCAGCATCTTCTGTTATAGACCTCACATCGTAATGTTCGGGTACCTGAAATGTCTGCAAGACATTATTCCGATCGAACCGGTAAACAAGCCCTGTTGAAGAACCCGCCCACCATGTTTGGTCGGAAGCATATAAAAAACAATTGACTGTAGTTAATTTTTCAGTAAAAGGAATAATAGGTTTTATAGAGATCATTTTACTCCCCGAAAAAATACAGAGGAAAATATTGTTCGCGGTACTTAAAGCAACAGTAGTCTTATCGATGCGTTGAATACTATTACCGAAATTGATCGCCCTGGGATCCAGATGCCAGTCCTTCATTGCTGGTATATCAAATGGATGTATTTGCCTTGTTGGCAAATTCAACAAAAACCATCCGCGGCGAAAAGTTATTACGAGGTAATCATCATTAGTTAGTTTTTCAATACCCGTCACATCTTTTACATCGAGGGTGATCAACGGCTTTTTCCAGAGCGGATTTGACAATGTATCATACAATTGGATGCCACCACCTAAACAACCCGCAAGGATGAAGTGTTTATCTTCATCATAATACAATGACCGTACAAAATTATTTTTTTCATCAGGGTAAATAAAATGAGCAAATGGTGTTTGAGTGTTCTCTATTCGTTTGATATCATTATTGGTCAATACCCATATCCTCCCGAATTTATCCGTGTACAAGCGATTGATATGTCCGGATGGAGCAATTAGGTTCTTTCCAAGATCAGTAAGCTCATGCTGCATATTACAGGAAGTATCAAACTCGTATAAATGCCCGTGCAGGCTCACCAATATTTGCTTTCCATTTTCCACCCAAACTGATGAGGTAAATAAATTATCGTTCAGGATATCTTTTAGCCGGATCGTTTTTTTAATGCTCCCATCATTAATATTCACCATCAATAGTTGCTGGTCGGAGATGATATAGAGATTCTCTTGTGTGGCAGCCAATCCCAGGATATTGCTGCCATTGAAATGAAAAGTTCTAACCTCTTTATTACGAACATTGATGCATTCAATTCGATCAACCTTGTCGAGAATGAATATATAGTCATCATTTGAAGCGGTGAAATTCCTGTATAAAATAAAGGGGTAATTAAGCAATCTATCCGTCAACTCATAATCCAGGATTGATACTTGTTGTAGTGCAGTACCTTTTCTATTGTAAATAACAACACCTCTGCCTTCCTGTATACACCATACACCAGCCTCAGTCTCTTTTAACGGAAAGATCGGCGATGAGGATAAAAGATCCCTGGAGTTGAGATCAAAAATATGTTCAAATGCATTGGTAGCCGGGTCATATTGAAGTATGCCCTCCCGGCAGGTGATCCAAATGCATCCATCGTGCATGCCGTAAAAAAATACCGGGTAATTGATCCTGAAGGTATCTTTTCCTACTACCGGGGTAATTGTTTCGAGCACATAACCGTTGAATCGCTGCAATCCTGTTTTAGTGGAAACCCAGGTAAATCCTAACTGATCGGTGAAAATATTGGTGCTGGCATTGTTGAGAAGCCCTTGCTCAAAGTTTATCGTTTTTACCGGGCATCTTTTATAGGGTATTGCATTTTTTGACTGCCCGAACAGCAGCTGGCTGATGAGCAGCAGGAGAAGTGATATGATCTGCCTCGAACCCCGCATTCCCAAATGTAATAAGGAAAGCGCAGATTAGCTGATACTTCGGCTTCGCTCGTACTTTGGCTTCGTGTGCTGGAACAAAATATCAACAGCAATAAAAAGTTGAGCGATGAAGAGAAGGTGAGCATACAGCAATATATAACCCGTTGCTATGGATCGTTGACTACATTTAATGTGTTGTTTAAGAATAAAGAGCAGTGGTTTGTGGGAGATAAAGGTGGAAAGGAGGATTAGTAGATGATTGAGAAAAGGAAAATCGCTGATTAAGCGATGCTTCGGCTCCGCTCAGCACGATGATTTCGCAGATTTATTTCAAATACTGGAGTTGATACAATTTTTATCGCAATCGTATTGACTCAGATGCCCATGAAACATTACCGTCTTTTTCTGAACAAATCCTGACTGAGGCTTTGCCAGAATCATCATACCATAAATTGAAGTCTAATTTTTTGTCGCTACTAAATTCCTTTAACTCAGGTAGTTCTTCTATCATTTCATAAAACGCCGTTTTTACTTCTTCCAATTCTTGCAAAGCAATTCTCCTGGTTATGTTTGAAAAATTCACATATTGAGACCAGCCAATAACCTTTAAATGTCCGGGACTTTCTAATTCAAAACGCAGCACCCCCAACTGGGAGGGCTTCCCTTCTCTTAAAAATTCCATTTCCATATCAATTTTTCGCATAGTTTAGTTTTTTATTTTAATAAGATTTGCGGGTATCTGCTGGTTAAATAAATACTCTGTTCCTCCGCCTGCTCCAAATCCAGGCATATTACCTGTCACTCTTCTGATAATCGCTGGTTGCAATCCGGATACATTAATCCGAAGTATAGTATTGGGCAACGCTTTATTAATGGGCAACGCTAGTTCTATTTGAGCTTGCAGCGGACTTAGAGTTCCATTATTAGTTAGAAAAGAATAACCGCTGGTGTTGCCCACTTTAAGGCCATTAGCTAATATACTCTCGGCCGCGTTACCGCTAGTATAATGGTACAAATAATTTCCTCCTTTTAGAAACTTTATCCAGCTCAAATCAACTGTAGCCGTCTCAATGGCAAATTTACCGAAAGAAGTTGTGGCACCACTAAAATCTCCTCGAGTAATTCTTTTTGCAGTCTTGAATAAGTTGCCTAAAACAGGGAAGCTGTAACCAGTGTTCTTTTCTGTTAAATTTCTGTCTGTTTCTTTTGCCACCTCAGCAGAGACATAGTTCAATAGCTGTTGTTGTTCTTGTGTTCTTATCGGAGTTCCTGCTTCACTGATTTCATCAGGAACCTTAACAGTTCGATTCATTGCGGCATCAAACCGTTGATCCATGTATCTATTTATTCCATCTGATTCGGAAGTGGCCTGGGGAATTTCGCGATGGATGTAAGTTGTTACGGTACACTCAGGTAGATCATCCTGCCGATCTATGCCCAAACCAGGGATACCCCAGTCTAGTATGGCACCACCACTTTTTTCCAACGCGGAGAAATTTTTAGGCAATTTTTTGCCAACGTATTCAAAAACACCTTCTACATAGTCGCTATTCTTAAAATCCTCAATGCTATTAATTGAATTATCCCAAAAGAAATGCGCTACCCCTTTCACTATCATTTTTATATAGTCCCTTGGTCCGCCACCGTCAGGGTCGACTTCATTAACGGGGTCGTTATTCATTCCATTATAAGTGCCGGGTTCAATATCCTTTGGGTCCACCTCTACCCACCTCCCTATCTGCGGATCATAACTACGCAACGCAAACTCATCATACCCTGTTTCATCATCCTGCTCGCAATTGTCTCCCTGGTATCCGTATTTTGTTTGAGGCTTTAATGCAGCCTTTGCACTAATACCCTGCATCTTCAAACCAAAGGAATAGAAGGCGTTGTCTTCAACGATCGGCCCTCTTGTGTGCGTTACCCTAAAGTCGTCGAAATACACTGGCACATTGCTGCTTTCGTTGCTTAAATAAATGTAGACGTATCCATTTTTTGTTGCTTTTGCACTGAATGGTTGCAGGTCTCCCGATGCGCTGTTTTGATTACCCTGCAATTGAGGTACGGGAATGGCACCACTGCAATCTTTAACGTACCTAAACTGTTCGTCGAAGAAGATATAGTTCAGAAATGCTTTTGGTGTTCTTGTGTTGGCCGGCGGAGGATTATTATCAGTTATAAAAGGAAGAAGCGGACCACCATTCGACGATAAAAAATTATTGCTGATATTATCTTTTATAACCCCGCTGACATTGCCGGGATTTTGCAGGAAGCCAAATAAGCTGTTGGCAATATTTGAAATAATATTGTTAACGTTATTGCTTTGCCCCGAGCTTTGGTAATAATATTTTGCGGTGCCATTAAGGATATCTCCCGCCATTACTTTTAAGATAGTGTTGGGACCGATCGTTGTCGGCGGTTGTACACCCGGGCTTACATAAATGAGTTTACTTACGTACGGTGATGGTTGCCATGGAAGTGATGTGGTGGGGTAACGGGTGTTGGCGACTTCATTATTTGTGTTGTTGCCGAAAGTAGCTTCTTCCTCATTCTTACGCACGGACGGAGTAGCCTCCATGCTGCACAATAATTGTTGTTGATGATATTCTTCTGTTAATACCATCCGGGTATTGCTTAGATTGTCTTTAACAAAATAATCCCACACACCCCATTTATTAGGTGTGCCGGTATTAACTATCTCAACGTTACCACGTGTTTCTAAATAATTTACCTGCCCGCTGGGACCGCTCCACGCTGCTACGGGATCGATCATCCTCAGTTTCCCTTCTTCATTTAAGATATATTGAAGCGACAATACTTCGTTAGCGCCGGGCGACGGAGATTGCCCCTCATATACCAGTCCGCCAAGGTAATAAGTGGTTATGGGTTCAGCAGAACCGGCTGTAAGTTGCGTAACCTTCTTGGCCAATTTAATGCCTGCGGCATCGTAGGTATATTCCGTTTTACTTTTACCATTTATTATTATTTGCTGCGGCAGATCGAGGAAATTGCTGACGATACCATCGGCTCCGTTATTGACAATGTTTTTGTTTTTATCATTTTTAAGATTTCCGTTTTTATCATAATCATAGTCAATGCCAGTTGAAGGAGCAAAGTTTTTGAAATCTCCCTGTTTTCCGTTTTGAATATTGCTTCCACCAAAGGCGAGGTCATTTACAGCTTTTAATTGATTACTATTTGCATAATAAGTGTATTGCAGATCATCAATTAAAACCCCTCCGTTAATACCGGGCACTAATCCTGTTTGTTTCATTCCCGTTATATTTCCATTGGCATCATATCCTGTTACAAAGACGGAGAGATCTGCCTTCGAGGTGCCGTAAGTATTGTCGGCAGCCTGTGGATTGTCTTTTTGCAAGAACCTGGCCGCAGTAAAGCGATTTATATTATCGTACTCGTAATTGTATTTACGCGGAGTATTGTCGCCCTGGCTTCTCCATATAACACCGGTAATATTTCCACTCCATTGCGGTGCAATAAACCTGGTATCAGCGTTCTCGTATCCCAGATACATTCCAAATCGTCGAGACCACTGCGATGACATACCATTGGCCGGACTGCCATCGGCAAGCGCATAATCTTTATTAATGCCTGTCAACCATCCCTGGATATTATAACTTAGATCCTGGATCTCTAACGGACTGCCGGGATTAGCCGGATCTTCTCCAATTTGTTTTGACCTCAATCTTCCAAATTCATCCAATACCAATTCGTTTAGTTTTTTATATTTACTGAGATTGGAAATATCGGAACTCTTCTTTGTGTAGAGTTTCCAAAGTTTGGTAGCCCTTCCCAGCAGATCATAATCGCTCTTGGTTATAATGAAAAGGCCATTGAATATGCCGCCATATATATAATGCCTTCCACTTGTGCAAAGCGTCTTGCCCGAAAAATCGTATTGCATTGACGACATATCGTTGCCGCCCTTTATATTATCCGTAAACCCTTGTATCAACCGGCCCTTGTCGTCGAAATAATTTGTAGACACGAGGAATTTCTCATCGTTTAAGTTTCCATTGTCATATTTCGAATCCAACACTCGCAGTTTCGAAACTGTATTCACTCCCTTTATTCTTAGCGACAGCGTTGATGCCTCAACATAAGGATCATTTGTTGGCGCAAAATCATTGCTGGAGATCTGGACAAACGGGTGGCTTGAAGTTTTGTACTCATCATAATACGAAAGAGAATTTGTTATCATGAACTGAGCCGAAGTACCTGGAAAATTTCCAGCAACCGGATTATACACTGTTATCAACTCCCAACTTCCGGTGTACAAACTTATCTGTCTGTTCTGCGCATTTGAATTCAGTGCTGTTACCATTGCTTCCATCGCTGACCTATTTCTCGCATCATCTATCAATCCCGTTGCAACGGGCCTGTCGTTGTCATCGTACAGTGAGACCGACCATTGATTTGGCTTAGCGGGAAACCTGTTGCGTTGGTTTTCATCCTGTGATAGAACCAACCGATCCCTGTTATCATATACCAGCCAAACTTCACCGCCATCGGCGGAGTGCTTAATTATCACTCTTCCCTTCTTATCATATTCCTGGTAAAAGCAAAGGCCTTTTTTCACGGCGTCATCAATGATCCATAGATTTGATGCCAGCATCTGTGCAACAGCTTTTGGAGTTATGGTGTAGCGAAGTCGCCCAAAATCATCATACACGTAGTACGTACAAAGCCATCCCAAATGCCCGCTCAGGTCAAGCCCTTTACCGATTTCTTTCTCCTGTACTTTTTTTAGAATTATATTTCCAGAAAGATCTTTGTATTCGACGATCAGTTTATCCTTATCATCTTTAGTGATATTCTTGAGTAAATTTCCATCGGGATAAGCTCCCGCATCTATTGGCTTATCGCCGGAATTAAACCCGATATTCCAAATACGTACGTTTTCACTTGCTTTATAAATCTCGTATTCACTGGATATGCCTTTATAGGCCGGACTGGTATTCCAAACAGCGCCGGGCAATTTTACATTGATCACTCTATTCAACGGAGAACCATCGAAGCTGGTTTGGGTGCAGGTATAAGTACTTCCTGCGGGTTCTCCATATTTTTGATTGATAAAACTTTGCTGCTCTGCATGAGCATTGGATTTGAAGAATCCGAGACTAGTTGGAGTTGCATAGGGCAAATAACTTTTATCGATTCTTTCCAAGCCATCGTATTCGTTGATAGCTACAAGATCCTGGTAATTATTAATACTATTCGGGTCTAATGAAGTTGTAGCTTGTTTTAAGCTTCCCTGTTTTACAACTGTTTGAACGGGATGTCCAAATGCATTTAGATAAGTTGTCGTTTGCAATTTTTCGCCGGTTGGCATTGCATCTGCCTGCAACCATGATTGTACCCCCGGCACAACGATGTCGTTGACCCGAACGTAGTTCAAATTCTCAGTGTTGGGAGATGAGTATGCTAACATGGTAAAGCTTATAACATTGGTATAAGCGTCTTCAAATACACAATGTACTTTTCTTCTTACCTGGCAATCGGCAATTATTCCTGCATTAGAGGGATAGCTAATACTGGTTCCGATCGAAACCCAGGCACCACCATTTACAGAGCGCTCCCAGCTGTATTGATAGTCGGGCAGATTGCAAACGCCACCGGAGGCCGCCGTTTGCGAAACAATTGGCACAGCATTAAACGCGTATGTTCCTCCTCCACTTATTGTTCCGGGATTGAGTGTGGCAACTATAATGTGTACAACATTTGTGTATAGGCTTTGCGTATTGCAATCAACTCTTCTTCTTAAATAACCACTGCCGGATATTTGCTGCATTGGCGGGTAGCTCACGCCCGAAGCGATGGTTGTCCAATTAAGATTACTGTTGGAAAACTCCCAGGTATATATATAATTGTAGCCATCGCAAAAGCCACCTGTGGCAGGCGTTTGCGTTATAACCGGTATGCCATTATTAAAAGCGCCTTGCCAGGATATCGTTCCCGGGTTGAGTTGGCCGAACGTACTTATTACAGCAGGTTCTGAATAAAAGTTCTGATCAAGGCCCGTCGCCGGATCTGTAACTATGGTTATTCGCCTGTATGCTTTTATGCAATCTGTAAAATAGGTTGGTGGTTGGTATTCAGGTTTTTTTGCCTGTGTCTCACTCGTTGTTCCCGCAATTATATCACTATAAGAAAGCGGCACTTGCGGAAACACTCCGATCGCAACATCTCCTACTTGCCATTGATACCGGTATGGTGAAGTTTGTTCAGCGTTGCAATAGCGGCTGCAGGTTATTACTTTAAGTATTTCGGGAGCCTGGCCATAAAGCAGGTTTTGTTTTAACGGATCAGCACGATTACAATATGTAGGATCGTTAAGAAAAGTATGAACGAAAACATTCAATGTGCCGCTGGTATTCGTCAGCAATTCTGTAACTGTTATATCTCCGTTACCATTGAGGGGATTACAATCCCATAGCACAGTAATGAAACCTGCCATCTTCGGATCTGGCTCCAGGTTTTGATCAATGATCGTTCCATTAACAACTGATGCCTGGAGTTTATGAGGATCCGGAAGCTGAGAATAAGTAACCAGGTATTTCGCCGATTCTCCTTCAATGGCCGGCTCGGAGGAATACGGGTCTATATTTATAGTGAATTGTGAATACACACTAACACTGCTACACATTATAATGATAACAGCCAGGATCGCTTTCTTTATCATCGTCAAAATTTTTAAGAATTAGTTCTTGAAATGGTATTCATAGGTTTTGATAATGTTGTGATAGGCATCTAACACTTTATTGATCCTGCCAAGCTCATCATATTCATAATAACTGATGTGATTATTGATATCGCATTCGCTGGTTTTTCCAGCACCCGGGCGGTAAGTTGTGGTAGACATGCTGGCATTTTTCGGATAAAGTCTTAGCTCATCCACTTTACAATTGCCAGTTATGGTTATATAAGGCGACCAGGCAGGGAGATCGAATTCATAGTAGGTCCAACCCGATATCGTTGGGCCAACGATCTTAGGCGCAGGAGCATTACTGATATTGAAAGATGATGACGATGCCCAAAAGCTGAGTTTATAGTCTTTTAAAATTGATATATATGCTGTTGCTGTCGATCCATTGTTTAAGCGAAGGCAATAGTCGCCCGTGGGTGAAGGCTCCTTTAATATTTGCGCATTCACGATCGACCAGGATCCGGTGTACCAGCCTTCATCCAACTCAAATGAAGAATAGGCAACTTCATTTCTCCATGCATTTGCGATCGATGCGATGGGAAGCCGGTCGGTTGTTCCGAAAATAACGCTGCTTGTTCTTCCACCTTCTATATCTATTGTTTGTATCGGCTCGCCAAAGTACAGGTCATACATAGTTTGGCTGAGTGGTTTTATAAAGCTGTTATTTCTTACCAGCGTTGATGGGTTGAATTGGCCTATCACATTTTCAGCGATCGGCCTATCATTTTGAAGCGCATAGGTTTTAACAGGCCGATAAGTACCGGAAGGTGAAATGCCAAATTCAGTAGCGGAACACAATAACATTTCAGGTGTTCCTCCTGCTTTGGTTTGCCATGTCTCTGAAGATATTGGCAGGTTCAGTATATGATCATTTTTCATCTGGTTCAGGATCGAATTAGCCGGAACATTGAGGTTATAATCTTCCAAATAATAATTCCTGTTTTCTATTAGTGTTCCTTTGCTGTTCACTGAATTTTGAGAAGCCAGTAGATTATTGGTGGGGTTATAGCTGTAGTTGACAACAGATGTTATTGCCTGTCCCGAGTGATCATACAGCTTCTCGGTGGTTTTCGTAAGTTCTGAGTGGCCGGTGACAAGGTTGTAGAGATCTACTTTTAAGCGGGTGAATCCGCTACTGCTAACATTTGTTGGCGTGAATTCATTGAATGTATTTTCGGTATACCAGACATCTGATTTTAACGACTCCTGGTAAAATGATTCGCAATTGCAGGATTGGGTTTGGGGGTTCTGAACATCTACTTTCTTCAGTGCATATTCATTTTCTGTTGACTTGACAAGCGTCGATGAATTATCATAATATTTTACAGATTTCAACAACCCGTACATCCAATCGTAGCTCCTGGGTTTGCTATCAAAGCTTGCGGCTTTGTCTGGGAGGATCAATGGAAAATCGTCTGGCGAGGTAAATTCATAAACCGTTTTTCCGGATTGAATGCCTGAACCCGAATAGACCTTTTCAACTACATGCTTGTATTGATATGGCAAGAGATTACCATTGACATAGTTATTGAACCTCGTCAAATGATCTTCAAATTTGTTGGGCGCATCAGGTAAGCAAGAAATTAATAGCCCTGCCACATAGTTTCCAACGAGATTAACAATGTACCTCGTCCTCTCTCTATTTTCATAGCCCTTAGCACACTCCTCTTCTCCATGTTTGCGGCGCAGGTTTTCTGTAGTTTTTTTGACGAGCTTGCGATACGCATTTTTGGTAACAGTGCAGATAATAGCTGTGAGTCTGTCATTAGCAAATGTTGTTGCTGTTGCATTACCAGGATTCGTATAATAATATTTACAATTGTTTTCCGTAAAATATTTATCTGCAGCTTCCCAATATGATTTCTGCCTGATAGTAAATTTCAGCGGCTCTACTCCCCATAGTGTCGATCTTCCCTGGTCATCCACATAGCTATATTCGGTAATGATGTCATTGCTGGTATTATTGTCCAGCTTTTCAATTATTTTGGACAGATGTACACCTCCAACGACGATATCCCCACTGGATGAATGGTCATAAGAATACATCTCCCCATCAGGTTGCGCCGCATAATAATTTTGTTCATATTGATATTCCGTTACTCCACCAAAGGGGTTGGTCACGGTCTTCATCAATCCATTCTTGGCATAGTTGCTTTTTACGTTATAGAAGATTTCAGCCCCGCCGGGGTAGTCGTGAGGCTGGTTGTAGAGGCAAACTTTTGGCCATAGATAAAGATCGGGGCCTAGATCACTATTAAAAGAACTAACAAGAAAGCGGCCGGTTGGAACACCCGAATAACTGCCATTATAATAACCCCATGGATCCTTTGCCTGGAAAAAATAGGGTGCGACAAAATCTTCAGTACTGTTGGACCCTAAATAATATTCAAATTTCCAGGGATTCTCCGCGACATTATTAATGCCGGTTTTTTGAATAGCGTTAAGACAAAGCCGTGACCATTTTGCTTCTTCCGATGTAGCCGATGTTTTTATTTGATTCTTTATAAAATAACTGTGCGTCAAACTATATTTCGAAAGCAGGTTTTGCTGAGCGTTTTTGATCACAATATTGCTCAGACTATTGGTACCTGGTAAATCTTGTCTTGGCTCGAGGTAATTGAAATTGAGGCTGAATCCATCAGGAAATGCAATGCTGCTTATTTCCTTTTTTTGAATTTCCGTTCTTTTAAGTGTTCCCTGGAAATTGGACGTATAGATGGTATACGTTTGATTGGTGGGGTCGGTCATTGTAATTTCAAGTCCACAAACAAAAGGCTGAGGATTGTTACAGTATTTATACTCGATCTTCAGGTCGCCATAGTTCTCATATTTGTATGTAGCCGTATTGTAGCTAAAGGAGATATACCGGTTCGATTTCAAATCGATGATCTTTGAAACATACCAGCCAACAGTAACATAAGGTTTTTGCGCCAATGGTATGTCCGTCTCTTTTGTAAATATTCCTGTGGTCCAAATTGGGTTTGTACGAAACAGCCGGCAAATTTCCTGTTCCGAGAAAACATATTTAATTCCGCTTTCGTCTGTAACATCAAATTCCTTTATTGAGGTTCGCAATTGAGAAGAGCTTGTTTCGTTGCCTGTAATAATATCGATCTTGAGGCGACTATCATCCAATAACACAGCGTTCAAATTTTTATCAATTACAAATGAAGTGGTTCGACCATTTAATAGGATTTGAAATTGGTCCAATTCTCTATCAGCCTGGGTTCGGTTATCATCGTCGTACCAAACGTGCTCATCATGAAAAATGGGATATCTATTCATTGCTGTCGGGCAGCCAAGAGAGATACTTTTGTTATTGTATAGATAGCCGGGTGGATATTTTGTGGTGTCAAATACGGTTCCGGTTTTTTCTACCTGGTCATCGGGCAATCCATTCACGATCCTTGAAATGACGGGTATGCCAGTCAGCGCCCAGCCTGTACCAACAGCATTGGAAACCTGGTCGACTTTAAGTCCGTTGCCGGAGCTGTATGATAGACTCGTTTGCAATGCAAGACCAGTTAAATTATCCGCATAACTATAAATGGGCATATTGAAATTCATTGTCCCATCCTGCATGTTCACCTGGGCCTTGAGTACTCCATTGATAAGGATCAAAGCAATCACCCACACAAATTTTCCATGTTTCATAAATAATCCTTTTTTTACTTTAATGAAAATCCCGTTCTAAAAACAAAAGGCTGTGTAACCGGCACATGCCGATAGCAGAAAAAATCATACATCACCTGGACTCTCAGATTCTTCTTTCCGCGTACCTGCATTTTTTTCGATATACCTAGTAGGCCACTTGTTTGCCAGGCGGCGTAGTTTTTTAACTGCGGTATGTTTCTGAAACTGCTGTTATAGTTTTGTTCGTAACCACCGGAGATGTAGAATTTGCCTCCCAACTTCCAATCAATATATGAGCGCAGGCCAAGGCCTTCGTTGGAGAGCCTGATATGATCCCAACCTGAACCCATGCCGATCTTATAAGATGCGCCGATGCCAATGGCTCCATTCGTATTCAGTTTATAGCCAAGGGTAAATGCGATATCGCTTGTGGCTGGTAAAAGATTATTCGAGCGCCCGAACTGAATATTCATTCCGTATTCGAGGCGCTGAAGAAAGGTTTTTGTCTTTTGCTTATTGGGTTTAAAGCTGGGTATTTCTGCATCGGCACTTCCGTACACTGATATTTTATCTTTTAGCTTTTTCAATTCGGCCTGTGCATATTGCACTTGCTGGCGCAGGGTCTGCGTTGCGTTCGGACCTCCCGCGACTATTCTATCTTGCATTACTTGCTGCACACTTGCTCTCGTTTGCACGCCAGCAAGTGTTGGGAGCTGATCATTTCCTGGCGCAGGTATTTTGAATAATCCGGCCAATATGGAATTGTCGCTGATGAATTTTTTGAATGCGGGAACGGTGTATAATAGTGACATCGCTTTTTTCTCCAATTTTTTCCTGCTTTTAAGCATGTCTTTATATTCATTAACATAGGCGCCGTAGTAGTATCGGATCTTTTCCAATTGCTTTAGCTCTCCAGCCATTCCGAACCGCTGCAACTGTTGTTTGATAAGATCATTTCTTTCCCGTAAATATTTTTTGATCACTTCGGCCTTTAATAATTTCCCTTCCAACACTGCGAGTTTATCGGTGGCGTGGGATAATTTTTGGGCGATCTGCTTAGATATTCCCGAAAGTGCCGGTTGTTGTTGCAGAAATTTAAGTGTGGATCGAAGTGTATCTACATAAGCATTGTATTCTCCATTAAATACCGTGACAGCTTTGGCGGATGTGTTATTAAATTCAACCTGGAGTTGGTCAATTTTGCTTGTATTGTATCCGGCAGTTGTATTTATCGAATCCTTTTGCGCAATTCTTCTTTTTAACTTTGTTTCAAGTTTATCAAATTTTTGCAGCGCCTTCCGTGTTTGCCTGGAAAGTTTTTCATCCACCCTGGAGATTTTGGTAGCAACCTCTGTTATATAATTTTCCGGGAGTTGCGAAATGGTTTGCTGCGAACTGTCTGTTTGCGCCGCAGCATGTATCCAAAAAAAGACAAGGGAGATTAATATTAGCAAACGCACACAGATCATACAGCCACATTTATAAGGTACGAAAATCAAATCCTGCAACAAACGCGACGTGAATGTTGCGAGAACAAATCTTGAGAAAAATATTGAGAAAAAAAAGTGGCGAAAAATTCAGTAAAGAACAAATCACATCAACTTAATTTTTGTAGGCTGCCTCTGTAACTCTCTTCCATAATGGATTTCAACGCATCGAGTATTCCAGATCAAACAAAATAAATCAAAGTTTAACTTGGAAAATCGAATTTGAAATTTGAAAGTCGAAGTTTAACTTTGAAATTAATCTGTAAAAACACCCTATATGAAATCGCATAAAGAGTTTAAGCCAACTCTTGAGGAGCTTGGAAAGAGGATCTATCAATTGCGGGTCTTGAAAAATCTCACTACAAAACAAATGGCGCCGATGATCTCACTCACGCCGGAAGCCTATCGTAATATTGAAAAGGGAGAAAGTGATCCTTCGATCACAACAGTGTTACTTATTTGTAAAGCGTTGAAGGTGGATTTTGTGGAGCTGATAAGGGAGGTGGCGATTTAGAGACATCCCCGGATACATTCGATAGCTATCGGATCCGGGAAGACTAAAAGGCACACCTGTCCCGATCCTTCGGGAAGTGACCCCGGAATCTTTTACGTTCTACAATTTATGATTTTGGAAGGGAACACTTGCGCCAGTGCGGGGAAACTGATCCGTGATTGCTAATTGCCTATTGCCTTATTGTTATTCATCCTGTTTCGGCAAACTATACTCATTATTCTCCTCGTCTTCTTCCCCGATATCTTCATTGTCGTCATCGTCCTCTGTACCAGGAACATCGAGGTCGCGGCCCGATTGATCGGATGCTGAACTTTTTTCATTGAGCGGGTCGCCGTCTTCATCTGTATCATCGAGTTGGGCACGTTCGAGGTCGCTCGCGTCTCCATCGATGGGGTCAATTTGCCCCGGCAGGTTCGAAGAAGTAGTTCCTTCATCGCTTACCATTCCCGGGTATTGCTCCCGTGTTGAGGAATCTATTGAGTCTTGTTCCGGATTGTTGGTTTCTTTCTTTATCATAATGAATGTTTAGAAGAAAGGGTGGAAAAACTGTGCCAAACCCCCTCCGCCCCCTGAAGGGAGAACTTACCCCCTAACCCCTTAAAGGGGGAATTGCAGTAAAATATTTTATAGCTCTTTTGAATTAATGAGGAGCGGCTGGAATTCTTATACTCCAGGTTCCGCATTTAGGGGCGGAGGGGGTCAGGGGTAGGTTGCAGTACCAGTTGCGTGTGCAGCGTCGTAAGCGTTTCCATCGGATCGTTGCAGAGGCCAGGGTGCACTTTAGATGTTTGAAGTATCGTACTTCTTGCTGCCGTGAGCCAGCGAAAGCGGGAAGCAATATCCAGTTTTGCGATTTCGCCTGCGGTAATATCACCCCGACTTATTTTTTCAAAAGCACAAAGATGTTCTTTCAATTCCTCCATATCGACATAACCCGCAAATGCACGGAGGCGTTCTTCATCGATGGTGAACATGGTTTCGAGAAACTGCATATCCCTGCAATACAGGATGAGCCCTATGTTGAGGAACTCCTCCCGCTCTACCCGCGGCACGATGCGGATGACCGCGTATTCAAATAATTGTTGCTCTGGCATGTTGTGCTTCTTTTACAAAAATAAGAGACGATGCGATTCTCGTTATCAAAAACTCCGCGTAAATATCACGCATTTGTTCGCTGCTCACTCCAAATGAATTCTCAGTCAGCCATTCGGCCGGTATCAAAGCTACGATAGAACGAATGCGTTCGGGCGTAAGTATCGCACGGAAAGCGGTATCCACTTCATCCAGGTTTTCGGCAAAGGGCAGCAGCACATGATCCTTTATTTGCACAAAGGGGCGTTTGGCTTGTTCTTCCCACTCCTGCCCGGAATGATGAAAATATAGGGCCGCGCCATGATCGATCAACCACAATTCTTTTTTCCAGTTAAGCATATTGGTGTTGCGTGCGGTGCGATCAACATTCGTCAATAACGCATCTAGCCAAACGATCTGCGATGCCATCAATGTTGAAGGAGAATGCACCGCGGGATCAAAACTAATTGCACCAGCCAGGTAATGAATACCGAGGTTGAGCCCTTCGCTTTTGCGCAACAGCTCTTGTATCTCTTCATCGGGCTCTGTTCTTCCGAATGCGCTATCGAGGTTGGCGAGCACTATCTCCGGCACTTTAAACCCCAGCGCTCTCGCGACCTCTGCGCCGATCAGATCCGCGATCAATGCCCTCACCCCTTGTCCCGCACCCCTGAACTTCACTACGTACAAAAAATCATCGTCTGCTCCGGCGATAGCGGGCAATGAACCGCCTTCACGTAAAGGGGTTACGTAGCGGGTGACGTTGACTGTTCTTAACGTAAATTGATTATCTGTCATTAGAATGGTTCTTATTCGAAGGTAGAAAGAAAAACAGGATCAGCCGCCGAAGATCATCGCACTGCCGACATTGCTCTTTCTTTCTATTTGATACACCCTTCGGCTCGTTCAGAAGAAACAAAAAGAAAGATAAAGGGCTCCTTCGGAGAAAATTTCTTCTTTCTTTTGTCTTGATACAAAAGAAACAAAAAATCAAGAGCGAATTATATGCAGCCAATTCGCTCCTCAGCTCTGCTCGGCATTAGTACTACGGTAGCTTCGACATTTGATCTTTACTCTTAAATGTGATCAGTAAAATATTTATTTGATCGTTTTTTTATCACAATACAAAATAGCGTATCCCATTCTTCGCTTCGATCTCCGCACCAATCTTCGCTAAGATGTAGAATTGCTAAAGTCGAGTTCACAGTAGTACAAAAGTTAAATCATCCCGCACGTGCGGGACGAAAAAGGCTGTAATTTTTTCGGGGGCTCTTTTTTTGTTTCTTTTTTGGAGAAGCAAATTCTTCGACGCCGCTCAGAAGAAAAAACATCGTATCGAAAGGAAGCTTATTTATAGCAAGAAACTAAGATCCGCATCAACAGCAATTTCTTTTTTATTCATTGCCGCACCATCATCTGCGCCGGAGAACAGCACGCCCGCCACTTCACCAAAGAAGTTCAATTTATTGTTCTCTAATTTTAAGCCTGTGCCTTCCGGTAGGCCAACAATGGATAGACCGGGGTTCAGTGTAATAAATTCCTGCAGCCGCTGATCGCGGGTCTCACCATTGAATCCTTCTGGCTTTACATTGTAATAATGCGGGTTGATCTGGAACGGAAATAAACCCAGCGCATTAAAACTCCGCGGAGCGATCACCGGCATATCGTTGGTAGTGCCGATACCGGGCCCGAGTATATTTGATCCCGCACTCCAGCCGATATAGGGAGTGCCGTCACTTACTTTGTCGCGAATGCTATCGAGCAAATTGAATTCATAAATATCATGCAGCAATTTAAAAGTATTGCCGCCGCCAACCATTATCACATCGGCTTTTTGAAGCAGGCCTTTTGCATTGGTGGGCGACATGGCTTCGATGATATAGGGTGTGCCTTTTAATCCTTCTCTTACCATTGCGGCGTAGGCTTCGTAGTCGTTGCTCACTGAAGCAAAGGGAATGAAAGCGATGGTTAAGGGCTTGTCGCCTAAAAATTCTTTAATTACCGGGGCGGCAGTTTGCAGGTAGGCGCTGTTGCCGGAGCGGGAGGAGGAGAAGGCGAGGATGCGGGTGGGGGGCATGTTTTTTGATTGAGGTAGATCTTTTTGTATGGCTTCAAAGATAAAACATACTTAAAATAAAAGTGGTAAGGTGAGCGCATTTGCCGAAGGGATTTTTGGAAAGAACGCTCGCAGAGGAGAAGACGAAGTCTTGGAAGCAAAGTCCAACGGGTACGGAATACCGGATGCAGGGTATTTGGGGTGAGGGGTAAGAGTAATGAAATATTACTATATTTGATAGTAAACGTTTACAAACGCTTACAAACGGAAGAAGAAGCTTTTAATAATGGCCAATGCATATCACCCAAGGCCTATTGTAGAGAAATTCTGTATTACAATTCTCGTAAGAAAAGAGCCTATAGTCTAGGAGATTAGCTGCCCACGAAAAACAGTATCAATTTTTAATATGACCGATTCATTGAGACGACAAGACAGTGCAACTGAAGTTGAGATTGGAAAATTCCTGGACCGAGAATTTTACCCAACCCATGTAAGTAAACTAGTTAGATACAATGACATGGAAGCTCAGATGTCAGGGATAGATGTAAAATTCGACTATGGTAACTTAAGCAATATGCTCGTAGATGAGAAGGTTGCAGCTCGCTATGTGAATAAAGACATTCCAACTTTTGCTTTTGAGGTAAATTTTCTTTTACATTCTAAACAAATAGTCGACGGATGGCTCTTCAATAAGGACAAAGCCACTCAATATTATCTGCTTGGTTGGATATGGGCAACAAAAGACAAAGGATTTTCAGCCGATGAGATTACTAAAATGGACATACTAATACTTAGGCGACAATCAATAATTGATATGCTTTCTCGGAATGGTCTAACTCAAGCGGATGCATTGAGTATTTCACAGGAAATACGAAATAGCAGAGTTCCGGGAGTCTCACATAGATCACCTAGAGCGCCGTATTATTTTTATTTCTCAACCCAACTTGCGGAGGAGCCAATAAATATTATTATTAAAAAGAGCGCACTTATAAATCTTGCGGCAGGAAGACATATAATTACAAATAAATAAGATTTTAATAGATGTAAATACAGAAAATGAACTTCACATGTTACTATCATAGATTTTCAAACCTCATTGTGGAATCAAATCCAGAATTCACGAGTGATTTCAATGAGATAACTTCAGCATTAAATCTAATAACTGATGTTGATCTGATTGCGCATTTCAATGATAGGAAAATAAGTAGGCTTAACACCAAGAGCCTATCTGAGTCGATAAATAGAATATTAAAGGCGCATTTATGTAAAAAGGGATGGGCGGCGGAGTCGCCAATTTTTAGAGAAGCGCCATACGACGCCACCAACAATAAAGCATGGAGGCTGGATTTTGCAAAAAACAATATTTCGATTGAGGTAGCATTTAATCATGGCGAAGCAATCGCTCACAATATAATGAAACCCGTACTAGCAAGCGAGCTTAATCATGTTAAAAAGAATATTCAAACGAGGCTTGGCGTAATAATCACATGTACCGAGGAGTTCAAAAAGAAAGGAGGTTTTGATGGCGCGGTCGGGACTTACGAAAAATTCATTTCATATCTAAAACCGTATAATAACTTGGTCACCACGCCAATTGTTTTGATTGGTCTTCAGCCAACATCTACATTTGAAATAAAAAATAAAGAAATAATTTATTACAAGGATTGCCTATTTTAGGCAGACTCTCCTGAAATTCTATTTGTAATCAATACCAAGTAGCCAAATGGGAACGGTGATTACTTTATGAAATTCTTGAATCATTGCTTTTGAATCTGTGAAATTAACGATTCCATCACTTAATTTATCCTTAAGGTCACCGTCTGCGACAATATAAATCAGTAGGTCAACGTTTGTCAGAACATTGGCCTGGAGTACTTTGAACAAATCCCTATACAACAATCCCCAATTCCCTAGTTGAATTTCTCCCAATACTATCGGCAATTTCTTTTTTATTTCGAGATCAATCCCATCGCTGCTCCCAAGCTTCGGTAGTCCACGTCTTTTGGCGATAGCTTTATATTTTGGATTTTTTTTCAAAAAATCATCCCATTGCAATTGACCATTAGAGAAACGTCTTTTGCCGAAACATAAGTTACGAAAGTTGTAGATATTCGAAATGTCATCAATTAATGCAAAATCAAATCCACTTGTTTGTCCGCTAACAAAATAGATACCATCCAATTGGTTTACTTCGAACTTGATGTTGTTGATTGCTGAGAGATTCTTTCTTATTGCCGCATTGACAGACGGCGACGAAATGCCACTCCCTTTTTTCCGGGCGGTAAAGTCGAGCGTTACAGGTTTGTCAAATAGTTCATCAAATAATTTTTTGATTGCTCTGTTTTTTGAAAGTATCCCATCCGAATGATGGTGAAAGTATTCATCCCTTATGAATAACTTTACCTTTTTTAGCGGCATTGTAATTGATTTCTTTACTTAAAGATAGACCTAGCTTTTCAACTATACCGACCACTAAGGCATTGCCCATAAAAAAAGCTCTTTTCACATCTGATATATCATTAACCTTAGTGTGATTATCGGGAAACATATTCAATCTTTCTAGTTCAATTGGCATCAACCGCCTTAGGCGACCTGAAACTGGAGAGCAGATCACATGTTTGAACCTCGACGGCGAAGAACCACCTTCCCCTGTTACAATTGTTCTCGATGGCCTTTCTAGTGAATCTGGAAATACCATCGAGCCCTCTGCATATTCATATTCAAACCCATCCTTAGTTACTCTCACTTCCTTTTTAGCCCCTTTATGTTTGTTCCACGTCTTTAAACTTTTTTCATCAATAAAAAATTGTTCGGGTACCTCAGTTTCGTCATTTATGACTACATCCAAAAGTGTCGTTTCGTTTCCATGATATTCTGGCTTGGTATCAACGGTCCAGTACTGATGGGCAATCATGATCCCAGAGTTATGAAATGGCGACCGACCCCCTTTCTTGTTAAATTCTTCTGTTAGGTCCGCTAAAGATTTCAAAAGTGACCCATAATTCAATTCCTTCGGATTAATAAAGCCCCCGGTTACTGGGAATGCTTTAGAGATAGTTCCCTCCTGAAATATCCAGTTCTCTTTTTCTTTTAATTTGGCAAGTCTTTTATAGGTCGGAGTTGATTTATGATAACCAATAAAAAACACTCTTCTTCTTCTTTGCGGCATACCATAATCCGCGGCATTAATCACTCTCCATTCTACTGCATAGCCGAGGGTTGCCAAAGATGAAAGCATAATTGCAAAATCTCTACCCCTTTGTTTAGCTGGCGATTTAAGTAGGCGATCAACGTTTTCCAGCATAAGGTGCTTAACAGGCTTCTTTTTTGCGATTTTCTTTTCAAGGATTTTGTGAATAGACCACCAAAGAACCCCTTTCTTTCCTTTAAGGCCTGCAGCCTGGTTCAACGTTCTCGCAACGGAATAATCTTGGCAGGGGAATCCTCCCACTAAAAGATCGGCGTCAGGGATTTCGGAAAAATTAGTTTCTATAACCTTTGTAATATCCTCATTGGAATGTTTACCACTAAATTGAGTGGAATAGACTTTAAATGCGTCCTGAGTTTTCGTCGAAGGCTCCCATTGGTTTCCCCAAACAACTTTGTAAGACGAATTCAGTGGTTCTTCAAACCCCGTAGAAGCCGAATTCCCCTTCCAACCCTCGAGTCCTATTCGAAATCCGCCAACGCCGGCAAATAATTCGATTACTTTGATTTCTTTCATTCAACAAGTCTTTTAACAAAGGTAATATTAGCATGATTTGGATCCAAATCCTAAACCAATTCATTCTTAATATTATTGATTAACTTATTCACATTTTTTTGCAACTCGCATTCCCATATTGTAAAAACCTTCCAACCTAATTTTCTCAACTCCTTCCGTTTCTTATTATCTCTCATTTTATTCTTGGCGAATTTTTCGACCCAAAATTTTCTATTGTTTTTTGGGAGAGGATAGTCACAATGGGGGCATCTATGCCAAAAACACCCATGCATAAAAATGGCAACCCTCTTAGAGATATAGCAAACATCTGGTCTCCCAGGAACTGTTTTTGGGTGTAATCTATAACCTCTCAAATCATTTTCACAGAGCTCTTTCCTTAGAAGCAACTCCGGTTTAGTATTCTTTGCCTTATTTGCGCTCATCACCTTTGACACAGCTTCATTAGTAGGAATTGGAGACCGACTATCCCTTATGTATTCTACTTTCTTCATAAATACAAAATAAAGAAAGTTAAACACAATTATTTTCCAAGATGTTCATTTTATTGAATAAAACCATGTGAAAATCCTCATAATTTTTCCAGAAAAACCTCAAACGGGATTCCAAACGTTTAATTTTCCTATTTCCCATATTCGCACCAACTTTTCAGTGAAATCTGTGCAAATCAACCCCAATTTGCGATTCATGAAAAAGAACTTGATGCCCTTCCCACATTCATGGTATAAGAATTGATGCCCATCCCTCAAAAGCTCCTCCTCCATGGCATCAAGATCAAAGCTATTTATCTATGTGGCTCTCGGGGCCGACCTGTTGATCGCCGTCACTAAATTCGTTGCTGCCGCTTTTACGGGTAGTGCTGCTATGATCTCGGAGGGCATCCATTCTATTATCGACGGCATGAATCAGCTGTTACTAATACTCGGGATAAACAGGAGTAAAAAAAGAGCGGATTCGAAAAGGCCGTTCGGTTATGGTAAAGAATTGTATTTCTGGGCCTTCATTGTATCGCTGCTTTTATTCAGTCTTGGTGGTTGCATTTCTTTTTATGAAGGTTTCCTTCGGTTCCGGCATCCAAGAGCCGAATCTGACCAAACCTGGAACTATATTGTATTGGGGATCGCATTTTTATTCACCGCTATTTCTGCGGGCTTCACCATGAAGAAATTCAATAAGCACCGGGGCGAGCAGGGGTTCTGGGAAGCTATCACAAAAAGCAAGGACCCTTCTGTTTTCATTGTATTGCTGGGAGATCTCGGAGATCTTGCGGGTTTGACAATCGCTTTTTTAGCAGTGTATCTCGGGCAAAGACTGCACAACCCCTATCTTGATGGGATTGCTTCCATGATCATCGGCGTCTTTTTGATCGTATTGTCTTTGTTGTTATTGAAAGAATGCAGGAGCCTGTTGATGGGAGAGGCGGCGGGTAGCAAAATGCTGCAAACAATAATTGCCGTTACAGAATCAGATGAAGCTGTTGTGAAAGTAAAGAAACATTATTCCATGTACATGGCGCCAGAGGAGATCGTATTGCAGTTGCTTGCGGTGTTTAAAAAAGGACTTAACGCTGCGGAGATCAGCAGGGCGATCAAAAGGATCAGGAAAAAGATACAGGAAAAATTTCCGCAGGTAAAACAGATATTCATTGAGCCGGAATGAAACATGGGGCAAAGTTGTCACGGACAAACAGAATCAAAATCTGTTGTACCAGTTTGAATCGCGTTCCCCGGCATCCGCATAAAACCATACCTTACATTATCAACCACCATCCATGCCTACTAACGCACAAAATACCAGGCTCTCCAACATCTTTCTTCGTATGCATCCTTTGCAACGCATCTTGTTGAGCCTGGGGGTATCGCTGATCGTTTTCTTATTTATCCGCCAATATCATTTTAATACCGTGCTTACTATAACGGTGCTCTGGGATGTATTTGCGCTGCTGTTCATTAGCTGTAGCTGGATCGTTTTCTTTACCTGCCCGGTTAGCCATATTGCCAAACTGGCGAACAAGGAAGATGGCAGCAGGGTATTTGTTTTGATCAGCATCCTGGTAAGCTCATTCGCCAGTATGTTTACCGTGCTGCTGTTTATGGTGTATAAGGATGAGGCGCCCACGCAGCAAGTCGTTGCCGTTGGGTTATCGGTGATAGGGATGATCGTTTCGTGGGTATTGGTGCATACGATCTTTACATTTCATTATGCTCACCTGTATTATAATGATAGTAAACAAAAAGCAGCTGACGGTTCGGCGCTTGACTTCCCGGATGAAAGAAAACCGGACTATATCGACTTCGCTTATTTTTCTTTCGTGATCGGTATGACCTTCCAGGTATCGGATGTGAGCATTTCTGCACGGGGCATTAGAAGAACCGCATTGGCGCATGCGTTGCTGGCATTTGCGTTGAATACTTTTGTGGTGGCGCTGACGATCAATTTGATAGCGGGGCTGAAAAAATAATGTTGAAGGTTGAATGAGGGCAGATTTTTGGGTTGTGAGCAGAGGTTTAAAGGTCGAATCACTCCTTCTCATCTTTCCTTCTAAAACCAATTCGAGGTCTTGGCTGGGGCGATGGATCCAATAATTTTTTTAGATAAGCAAAGATGACAGCTATTTGTTGATCGTGGCTGCCGAGTTTCCTTTCTATTTTTTCCAGTTGCAATAAAATGTCTTTCTGTGTTAGCAATAGGGCTCTCATTTTTGTGAATACGCGAATGATCTGAATGTTGACGTTAATCGCCGTCGCACTATTCAATACGCTGGAAAGCATGGCTACCCCTTGTTCTGTGAAAGCTAAGGGGAGATACCTTATACCTCCCCAGCCCCGACCCAAACTTGAGGTCACAAATTGTGACCTCAAGTTTGCAAATTCTTCCGGGGTAAGTTGAAACATAAAATCCTGCGGAAACCTCTCTTTGTTTCTAGTGACTTGCTGCTTTAATCTTTTCGTTTCGACCTGGTAAAGTATTGCAAGATCTCTATCCAACATAACTTTTTGATCGCGGATGACATATATCTTCGTCATAACCAGCTCATCGGTAGCGGATGATGGGGGGAATTGTTTGTGGAGAGTCAGCGGTAATTGATAATTGATAATGGGTTAATGGATAATGGTTCAACTCATAGCGGTTCACTGGATACGAAAGACTCTTCGATCCGGAGGAATTAATAATGGATAATTGATAATGGGTTAATGGATAATGGTTCAATTCATAACACTCTGCGGAAAAACGAAAGACTCTTCGATCCCGGAGGAATTATCAATTAACCCATTATCAATTATCCATTAAACGTCTATAGACTCCACTTCTTCTCCAGCTTTGTAGCCACAGTTGAAACAAGCGTCAGCAATAAACCAAAGATGAATGCCCAAAGAAAGCCATCGATCTTGATCCCGGAAACGAACTTATCGGCAAGAAGAATGATCAGCACGTTTATTACCAGGAGGAAAAGCCCGAGGGTAATGATGGTTATTGGCAGCGTGAGGATGACAATCAGCGGTTTAATGAAAATATTGAGAAGCGCCAATACGAGTGAAAAGACCAGCGCAGTGTTGAATGTTACGATTGAAACATGTGGCGTCAACAATTTTGATAAGCCAAACACTGCTAGGGCGATGATAAGTAAGTTGATAAGCCATCTCATGATAGTGATTTTACAGGAAAGGCTGCTAATCCCATGCCAATCTGGTGGGTAATGGATAATTGTTCAATTCATAACACTCTGGGGAAATGCGAAATGCTCTTCAATCCGGGGAATTAATAATTGATAATGGGATAAGTGATAATGGTTCAATTCATGACACTCTGTGGAAATACTAAAGACTCTTCAAACCGAAGGAATTAACTAATTATCCATTATCAATTAAAAAAGTGTGGGCTGTGCGGGGCTCGAACCTGCGACCCCCACGTTGTCGACGTGGTGCTCTAAACCAACTGAGCTAACAGCCCTGGGGTAATTAATAATTGATAATTAATAATTAATAATTTTTTCAACTTGTTGCGGTCTGCTGAAATTCAGGAACGCTTTTCAAACTTAGGAAATTATTAATTCTTAATTATTAATTTTTAATTGGGTTTATTCTTTGTACAATAGCGAACAACTATAAGGTTTCAACACCAGGTCCCCGGTTGTGGATGGCGTCACAAACAGATTATTCTCAATTACCTTCTTCCATGTATTTTCATGTAGGTGCACCGTTCTCTCCACGTTACTGCCGTTGAACCATACCTGTATTTTTTTCCAACTATCGCCAATAGCAGCGCCATTGACCTCATAACTGATAACACCGGCGGGAGCGGCTTCGTCGAAGTGGATATTTTTTTGCAGCTGTTCTGTTGTTTGCATGCGAAATGCAGGATGTGACCTACGCATCTTTATCAATTGCTGCACATAATCAAATACATCTTTGTTGATCGTTTTTAAATTCCAGTCAATTTCATTGATACTGTCGGGTGAATTGTAAGAATTCTCAACTCCTTTTTTGCTGCGCAAAAATTCTGTGCCGGCATGCAAAAAAGAAATTCCCTGCGAGGTGAGTACGATCGATAAGGCTAGCTTGTGCATATTCCTTCTTTCTTCCGGGGTAGCATTTGGTGCGCTGATGGCCAGTTTATCCCAGAGCGTATTGTTATCGTGGCACTCAGCATAACTTATAACATTGCCCGGCGCTATTGCATAAGCTGCTTTCGAATAGTTTACCTTTTTGTAATCAACCTGGGGATGTTGACAGGCAGCAACAATCCCAAATTTTATACTTTCTTCCGTGCCGGGCTTGCCGCTGGCGAAACCTTTGTCTGCCGCTTCGAACACAGATCCTTTTATGCCATCACGGATATCATCGCTGAAAACGGCAATACCATTCAATTTCGACACATTTTGTTTTAGTGCCCGCATATTATCCGGCAAAGGCGATGCACCCGCCGTCCAGCCTTCGCCATAGAGGAGGATGCCGGGTTTCACTTTGTTCAATTCCTTCGAAATAAGATTCATCGTTTCAATATCGTGCACACCCATCAGGTCGAATCGGAAACCGTCCACATGATATTCCTTCACCCAATACAAAACCGATTCAAGGATGAACTTGCGCATCATTGCCTTCTCACTGGCGGTCTCGTTATTGCAGCCGGTAGCATTGCTGAGCTTGCCGTCGGCATCATGACGATAATAATATCCGGGAACCAGTTGATTGAAATTGGATTTTTCCGTTAAGCCGGTATGATTATACACCACATCCATCACTACGCTCAAACCTTTTTCATGAAATGTTTTAACCAGCTGTTTGAATTCCCTGATTCGCACATTTCCATCCATGGCATTGGTTGAATAAGAACCTTCGGGGCAATTGTAGTTTACCGGATCGTAACCCCAATTGTAGGGCTTACGTTGCATTATTTCATCCACTGAATTATAATCGAAAACCGGGAGCAGGTGAATATGCGTTACCCCTAGCTCAACCAAATGGTCGAGGCCGGTTGACAATCCCGCTTTGTTTTTTGTTCCTGTTTCGGTCAGACCTAAAAACAACCCCTTGTGTTTTATACCAGAACCCGAATCGATACTTGCGTCGCGAACATGCAATTCATAAATGATCGCATCGGCCTTGCTTTTTAATTGAGGTGATTTATCTTTCTGCCATCCAAGCGGGTTTGTTTTTAAAAGATCGATGATCATTGCACGCATGCCATTTACACCAACCGCTTTCGCATAGGGGTCCGGCACTTCATCTAACCACTTGCCTTTGTATTCGATGGAGAATGTGTAGTATTTTCCTTTTTGATCGCCGTTGAGAGATGCCGTCCATGTGCCTTGCGCCGATCTTGTCATGCTGATGGATCGTACCGGGTCGCCGGATATCGAGTTGTCATATAATCTTAGTTGCGCTTTATCTGCTGTTGGCGCCCAGATGCGAAAGGATGATTGTTTGGAAGAATAAGTAAGACCCAGATCATTGCCGGTATATTCAGGGAATGATGCTCCATTGTTTTGTGCTTCGGTGAAAAAAGATTCCATAGATAAAAATAAGAGGAGAAGAAGGCGGTGCATGTGGATGTATTGAAGAACGAAAATAAGGTTTCACAAAGATGCACAAAGTTTTTTCACAAAGATCCACAAAGAACCTTTGTGAATCTTTGTGCATCCTTTGCGTATCTCTGTGGAACTAATTCTTAGAATTCTGCACTCTTTGGATATCGTGGAAACGGAATCACATCCCTTATATTTCCCATGCCCGTAACAAACTGCACCAACCGCTCAAAACCAAGCCCAAAGCCGGCATGCGGACATGCGCCGAATTTACGTGTATCAAGATACCACCACAGTTCTTCAGCTGGAATATGCATCTCTTTCATGCGCTCCATTAGTTTGTCGAGCCGCTCTTCTCTTTGACTACCGCCAACGATCTCGCCGATACCGGGAGCTAATATGTCCATTGCTGCCACAGTTTTTCCATCATCATTCTGACGCATATAGAAGGCCTTGATCTCTTTTGGATAGTCAGTGAGGATCACTGGTTTCTTAAAATGTTTTTCTACCAAATAGCGTTCATGTTCGCTTTGCAGATCGATACCCCAACCTTCGATGAGATAAGTGAATTTCTTTTTCTTGTTATGATTACTTTCTCTTAAAATATCGATCGCTTCAGTATAAGTTAGCCGCTGAAATTCGTTGTTGACAACGAACTCTAATTTTTCTACCAATCCCATCTCGCTTCTTTCGGTCTGCGGTTTTTGCTTTTCTTCTTCAGCAAGACGTTGCGCAAGGAACTCAATGTCTTCCTTATTATTATCCATCGCATACTTAATAACATAGCGAATGAATTCCTCAGCAAGGTTCATATTGTCTTCAAGATCGTTGAATGCAACCTCTGGCTCGATCATCCAGAACTCTGCGAGGTGCCTTGTGGTATTGCTATTCTCGGCACGGAAGGTTGGACCAAAAGTGTAGATATCACTGAAAGCCATGGCCGCTAATTCACCTTCCAATTGTCCGCTTACGGTAAGGTTGGTAGTGCGGCCAAAAAAATCCTGCGTAAAATCAATTGAGCCGTCTTCGTTTTTTTCCGCAGTTCCATCAACAGGTAATGTTGTCACCCTGAACATTTCTCCCGCACCCTCAGCATCGCTTGCGGTGATGATGGGCGTGTGCAGGTACACAAATCCTTTATCGTTAAAGAATTTATGAATAGCAAAAGCCAGTGCATGGCGCACGCGAAATACAGCCCCGAAAGTATTGGTACGAAAACGCAGGTGAGCGATCTCTCTTAAATATTCCAGGCTCGGGCGGTTCTTTATCTGCAATGGATATTTTTCTCCGTCGCACTCGCCAAGTATCTCTATTGAAGAAGCTTTTAACTCTATTTTTTGTCCCTTGCCTAATGAGGGAATGATCTCGCCAACCGCTTTGATACAAGCGCCGGTTGTGATATTCTTCAAGGTGGCATCATCAAGCATGCCCAGCGCCACCATCACCTGTAGATTATTATTGGTGCTGCCGTCATTCAAGGCGATGAACTGGTTGTTGCGAAAGCTGCGTACCCAACCCATCACCGTGGCTTCGTAATTGGCGCTGTCGCTTGCAAGTAATGTTTTGATCCGGGTTCTCTTATTGAACATATATGTAATAATTGGGGAGCAAAGATAATGATAGAAACACGGATGACGCGGATGGGAGCGGATAAAACGGATCGGAATCCGTGAAAATCCGTCTAAATCCGTGTCATCCGCGTCTCTATTCCAAAAAAATTGCGATTTATCAAAAAATGCCTACTTTTGGGCCGGAACCGGGCTGGTAAGTTTATCCAATCATTCTCTTTATCAGGCAGTCATATTCCATCAAAATAAATTCTCTCCCGATAGCTATCGGGACAATTTTCAGACTTTAAGACGATTTTTTGAAAGGACACATTTTCAATTTTTTATGTACGATATTTTACAACTGAACGACCTGCTCGTTCCTGAGTTGCTTGACATTGCTGAGCAACTTGACATTCCCAACGCAAAAAAACTTAACAAGCAGGACCTGGTTTACAGGATCCTCGATAAACAAGCCATTATGAACGCAGCCGCAAAAAACGACGGAGAAAAACCAAAGCGCAAACGCATCGTGAAGACCGCAACATCAAACACTACGGAAGAAGCGGAAGTAGTGCAGGAAGCAGCACCTAAAAAAGAAACGCCTATCGCAAAGCATAAGAAACCAGAACCGGAACGCAGGCCTTTAAAAAAGCAAATGCAGGATGACGAGGACGATGATATTCAGCCGATACCTGATGGACAAAGTTCTATTCCACCAGCCATCGCACAGATGCTGCAGGAAGAAGATGTGCAGCAACCAGAGGTAGCAATGGAGGAAACATCAGCGGCCCAAATGAAACAATACCCTCAGCGCAGGGACCAACCTTCTTTCAATATCGAATTCGATGGTGTGATACTTGGTGAAGGTGTGTTGGAAATGATGCCCGATGGTTATGGATTCCTTCGCAGCAGCGATTACAATTATTTATCGTCGCCTGATGATATCTATGTTTCACCAAGCCAGATAAAATTATTTGGATTAAAAACAGGTGATACAGTTTACGGAAGTGTTCGTCCGCCGAAAGAAGGTGAAAAATATTTTGCTTTATTAAAAGTAGAAACGATCAATGGTAAGAGCCCCGAAGAAGTGCGTGACCGTGTGCCATTTGATTATCTCACCCCATTGTTCCCTTTTGAAAAATTAAATCTTTGTACAAGAGCTGATAATTATAGCACGAGGATCATGGACCTGTTCACACCGATAGGTAAAGGACAACGCGGACTGATCGTTGCGCAGCCCAAAACGGGTAAGACGATGCTGCTGAAGGAACTGGCCAACTCTATTGCCGAAAATCACCCTGAATGCTACCTGATGGTAGTGCTTGTGGATGAGCGCCCGGAAGAGGTGACAGATATGGAACGTAGCATAAAGGGGGAAGTTATAGCATCGACATTTGATGAACCCGCAGAAAAGCATGTTAAAGTTTCTACCATCGCATTACAAAAAGCAAAACGTTTGGTAGAGTGTGGACATGATGTGGTGATCCTGTTGGATTCTATCACTCGTCTCGCTCGTGCACACAATACAGTAGCCCCTTCGAGCGGTAAGGTATTGAGTGGTGGTGTGGAAGCAAATGCGATGCAAAAGCCAAAGCAGTTCTTTGGCGCTGCACGTAAGATCGAGAACGGTGGATCATTAACCATCATTGCAACAGCGTTGGTGGATACCGGCAGTAAAATGGATGAGGTGATCTTTGAGGAATTCAAAGGAACGGGTAATATGGAATTGCAATTGGAACGCAAATTATCGAACAGGAGAATTTATCCTGCTATTGATATTGTAGCTTCTTCAACAAGACGAGATGACCTGTTGCTTGATAAAGACACTTTCCAACGCATGTGGGTATTGCGTAAGCATATGGCCGACATGAATCCCGAAGAAGCGATCAATTTGTTATTGAAGAATATGAAGGGAACGAAGGATAATGCGGAGTTTTTGACTTCGATGAACGGATAGAGAGCAGTTGATAATTGATAATGGGATGATTGATAATGTTTCAATTCGTTGCATTCTGCGAAAAATCGGAAAAGCTTTTCAAGTTGAAGGAATTATCCATTAACCCATTATCAATTATCAATTCACTTCAGCGGTATCTCCACCGTTATCCTACACCCCTTTCCTTCTGCAGTATCCAAAGAAAACTTTCCATTAAATAATTCTGCCCGCTTTTTTATATTACTCAGGCCGATGCCTGTTCTTGCTTTATTGGGATCGAACCCAACACCATTATCGGAGATGCTCATCTGTATGCTGTTGCCGGTAAGGGTCAGGCTTATTTCTATTGATGTAGCGAAGGCATATTTTACAATGTTCTTCAATTGCTCCTGCAAGATGCGGTATAAATTTATCTTGATATCATCCGTTATATTGGTATGGTCTATCTCATCAAAATGAAAACTAACCTTGTACCGGTTATCTACATTACAACTTTGGACAAGCGGCTCGAAAGCTTCTTTTAAAGAAAGATCACTGAAGGATGCCGGCGTTAGTCTGTGCGATAAATTCCTGATCTCTTCAATTGCATGGAGAATATAGTTCCTGGATATTTCTATGTGTTCGGGTATCTTATCAGCCGGGGTAAATTTGGTAAGTCCAAGGTTCAATATTGCGCCAACCAGTATCTGGTTTACGTTATCATGCAATTCAAGTCCCAGTTGCTGCCGCTCACTTTCCTGCGCCTGTATCGTTGCTTTTGCGATTCGCAGTTCGTCTTCTACCTGGTAAGTGATGTCCTGGAAAACTACTACGGTGCCTGATATATTTCCTTTTGGATCAAATAATGGCGAACCGCTGTTACTGATGATCCGGGTAGTATTGTCTTTTGTTTGCAGCACCGTATTGTTCTCGAAATCTATCGTATGCCCGGTTTTTAAAATACGGGCTACGATACTTTCAAATTCTTTTCCCGCTTTTTCGCTCACCACATTGTACACTTTTTCCAGGGGAAGATCTTTCGCCTCTCTCATGGTCCAGCCCGTTAATCTTTCTGCTGCGGAATTCATGAATAATATCTCACCTTTTTTTCCGGTCGCGATAAGACCCTCTGCAATGCTATTGACGGTGATGCGAAAATATTCTTCCCTGGTTTTCAATTGTGCATGCACTCTTTTACGGCGACGGATCTCCATCAGCAGCAAGTAAAGGACCATTAAACTCAAAAAGGTGGCGGTAAGGAAACTTGCAATGGCCCACTTGTTATCCTTGTCACTAACCTGGTTAAAAATGATCTCCGCTTTTTGTACCCTGGTGATCAGCATATTCCTGCAAACCTTTTTTATATCCAGGTCACCGCTTATATCATCATTGTTGATGAGTAGTGTCCTGGCCTCATCAAGCTTTCCGGAATCGCAAAGCGATTTTGCCCGTTGCAGCAGGTTGAAGTCTTCCGTCAACCACTCGTTGTACTTTGTGAAAGCTATTTTTTCGTCTGCCGTAAGGTCGGGCTGTTGTAGTATATGAAACTGCTGGCGTAACTTTTGCACGCTATCCATTGCCGGGTTATAATACGCGAGGGATTTTTTATTGTTTAAGATGGCATAGGCACCCAAAGACAATTCTGCGTCGCTGAACCTGCTGTTTAGATTTTCAAAAGTTTCCTTTAACTGTATCTGTTCGAGTTGATTGGCAAACTGTTTTTCGAATAATTTATTTTGTCGCGTAAAAAAGTAAACAGTAAAACTTCTGAGAACAATGGCGACAATGAGCACAAGCACCAAAACCCTTCTACCCTTTAGCCAATTCGATATAGGTCCTGGTTGTTTGGTCATGTATTGCTGGTCTTCCATATGCTGTTTTATAAAGATATTGAATCAATAAATTAGCGGGCTTTCACAAGGGGAGAAAAATAAGTTCTGCAAAGTAATATAAAATGACAAAGGAAGATGTAGAATGTTGTAAATGCATGCCTTCCCGAAGAGCTCCTGTTTTCTTTGCGTAACTTAGTGTCTTTACCTTTCTTTGCGGTATCAATGCCTGTACAAAAGATCGCCATAGAACAATTCTTATCACTCTCCCGCGAGCACCCGGTATTGGATGTGCGTAGCCCGGGAGAATATGCGCATGCACATATCCCCGGCGCACATAGTCTGCCCTTATTTAATGATGAAGAAAGAAAAATAGTTGGAACAACATACAAACAACAGAGCCGCGAAGCAGCCATTAAGATCGGGCTGGATTTTTTTGGTGTGAAGATGAAGGGGATGGTGGAGGAGGTGGAGTCGTTAGTCGCTAGTCGGAAGTCGGGAGTCAGGAAGTCTGCGGACTCCGGACTACAGACTAACGGCTACGTACTCGTTCATTGCTGGCGTGGCGGCATGCGCAGCGCCGCCGTTGCATGGCTACTGGATCTGTATGGATTTAAAGTATACCTGCTGGTGGGGGGGTATAAAGCTTACCGCAAATGGGTGCTCGCACAATTTGAAAAAGAATATGAGTTCAAGATAATCGGTGGTTATACCGGCAGTGGCAAGACATTATTATTACGTGATCTTAAAAAGCAGGGACAAACCATCATCGACCTCGAACTGCTCGCCAACCATAAAGGTTCTGCATTTGGGGCATTGGGTGAAAAGGAACAGGTGAGACAGGAGATGTTTGAGAATCTTTTGGCACGTGAACTTAGTCTGAAGTCGGGAGCCGGGAGTCGGGAGTCGGTGACTACGGACTACAGACTAAAGACTACAGACTGGATCTGGCTTGAAGACGAATCCCAGCGCATCGGCAACCTCCAGATCCCCATGCCGCTTTGGTACACGATGCGGAAGAGCCTGGTTTATTTTTTAGACATTCCATTTGAAGAACGCCTTGAATATATCACTGAAGAATATGGAAAATTTGAGAAAGAAAAATTAGTGAATTCGATCATAAGGATACAAAAACGCCTGGGCGGGCTCGAGACAAAGAATGCCATCAACCATTTGCTGGAGAATGATCATAAAGCCTGTTTTCGCATTTTACTCACCTATTACGATAAATGGTACGGTAAAGCCTTATATAACCGCGAAAATATTTCCGCTCTTTTAAATAAAATACCTTGCACGGGCGTTGATACAGCGGTCAACACCCAAAAACTTTTATCATGCCTTACCGTTGCTTCATTATAATTACCTGTTTGCTGAGCTTTGCATTGCGATCGCATGCGCAAGACATTACCGGCCTTTGGAAAGGAACCTTATATAATGATACCACGCAACAATCCTTGCGTTACGAGATCACCATCAGCGAAAGCAAGGGAAAGCTCTACGGTTATAGCCACACTTTTTTTATCATCGGAGACAAGGAATATTATGGTGTTAAGAAATTAAAGATCAGGTTGGAAGATGGAAAGATCATTATACAGGATGACAAAGTGGTAACCAATAATTATCCTACGGAACCACCAAAAGGTGTGCGCCAGGTGGACGTGCTCACATTGGAAATGCAGGACAGTCTTATGTTTTTGTCAGGACCATTCACGACTAATCCTACAAAAGTATTTCGTCCTTTGACCGGCCACATTAAAGTGCAGCGTAAAAATGATTTTCGTCAATCGGCACTGGTTCCCCATTTGGAAGAGTTGGGTCTCGCAAAAGAATTATCATTCATTCCTGTAGAGACAACAGAGCCGATAGTTGCAGTAACCAAACCGATAATGGTAAAGACGACGATGGAGAAGCCCGTTGTTGCAAAAACAAAACAACCGATAAAAGAATCAGGTGTAAAGGAACCCTTACCGGTTAAAATAACTGCTGTTGTAAAAGGCCCGGCGGCCGATGTTGCGATAAGAAAGATAGAAACCATTCAATCTGTTTATTATAAATCGGATAGCCTTGTGCTCACTTTGTACGACAATGGTGAAGTGGATGGCGATACCGTTAGCGTGTTGCTGAATGGCCAGGTGATCATGCCGATGCAGGGATTAAGTACAAAGGCGATCCGCAAAACGATCAATATCACGAAGGATATGCCGGATAGCATTCAACTGATCATGTATGCAGAGAACCTGGGAAGTATTCCGCCGAACACAGGTTTGCTGGTGGTGCATGATGGGGACGATGTGTATGAGATAAGGTTTAGTGGGGATTACCAAAAGAGTGCGGCGATCGTGTTTCGGAGAAAAGGAAAATAAAGTTGCCACGGAGGCACGGAAACACGGAAGGTTTTTTTCTGTGTTTCCGTGCCTCTGTGGCAAATCATTCCCAAAGGGAATAAATTTGATTTATGGACACAAAAATTCTTCTCACTCAATATTCCCGTGGCGCAGGTTGCGGATGCAAGATATCTCCGAAAGTTCTCGACGAAATTTTAAAGAGCGATCTTCCTGTTCCTGAAAACAGTAAACTGCTCGTTGGTAATAGCAGCAAAGACGATGCGGCGGTATATGACCTGGGCAACGGCACCGCTTTGATCTCCACCACTGATTTTTTTATGCCGATAGTTGATGATGCTTTTGATTTTGGAAGGATCGCTTCTGCCAATGCCATCAGCGATGTATATGCCATGGGTGGAAAACCCTTGCTGGCGGTGGCTATCCTTGGCTGGCCCATTGAAAAACTACCTGCCGGGCTGGCTCAAAAAGTATTGGAAGGAAGCCGGGCTATTTGTGCAGCTGCCGGTATTCCGCTTGCGGGCGGACATAGTGTTGATTCGGCCGAGCCTATCTTTGGACTTGCAGTGACTGGAATAGTAGATATAAAAAATCTAAAGAAAAATAATGGCGCCAAGGCCGGTGACCTGATCTTTCTTACCAAGTCGCTGGGCGTGGGTATATTATCCACTGCGCAAAAAAGAGGCGTATTAAAAGAAGAACATTTGCCGTTGATGATCGAACAAATGTGTGCGCTGAATAGTATCGGCGAAGCTTTGGGTAAGATAAGCGGCGTATCAGCGATGACAGATGTAACCGGCTTTGGATTGCTGGGCCACCTCATCGAAATGGCAGAAGGAGCTGGTCTTTCGGCCGAGATAAATTATGCTGCGCTGCCGGTCATCGACGGAGTAAAGGAATATTTAGCGCAACGCATTGTTCCCGATGCAACTTACCGCAACTGGAATAGTTATAGTGAGCAAACAAAATTCGAGAAAGCCCGCCCGGAGGACCCGGTCGGACGGGGCGTGAATGTAATGGAGGCATTTAATTTATTGCCCGATCCGCAAACCAATGGCGGCTTATTGATAGCAGTGGATCCTGGTTCTGTTGATGAAGTAAAGAACCTGTTGGCTGCGAATGGCTTGGGCGATTTTACCAGCCCTATCGGCGAAATGAAGCCTTTTACGGAGAAAACGGTTTTTGTTCGACAATAAATACCTTATTCAGGGTATGCTTTTGTTTTTTACAAATGCATAAACTTGTTGTTCAAAAAAAGATATATGAAAAAGATAACCATTTTATTTTCTTTACTGATCGCCTGCCTTCTTACTTCAGCGCAAGTTAAATTGGAAACACTGGTAAAACCCGGCACCAAACTTATTTATGCGGTAGAAGCGCAAGGCAAGAAATATGATTTTATTGTTACTGTAAAAAAGTTAAGTCCATTGGTTTTTGATTGGCAAATGACCGATCCGGTAAATACAAGTGGCACCATCACCCATACGGCCAAAGCAATGATCTCTGCCAATACGATGTATAATTTTTTCTCTCCCGGCGCAAAAAAATTGGATGACAAGACCATCAGTGTGTGGTTGAGCAAAAATACTTTTGCGGGTATTATGAAAGCAGGCAAGGGCATCATGATGAAAATGAATGTAGGAGCCGAGCCAAAAAAGATGGGAACATATACAGGCGCCCTTCCGCTTGAGATCCTGGTGGATGGTCAAACAAAAACCGTAGATGAGGAACTCGTTAATGAACTCAGTGATAAAGGAGTTCCGGCAGACAACGATGATGATTTCTTCACTGTTTACGGTTCAGCCAAACTGCCGATCATCCTCAGAATGCGAAATGGATTTTATATCGGGTTGAAGGAAATAAAAACAAAATAATCAGCAGCGCATGCAACTATATGAAGTCCGCCTTAGCCTAAATGACTGGATAGGTTTTATCGGCGTTGCTATTTTGTTAGCTGCATTTTTACTGAACCTGCTGAAGAAAATATCGGCCAATAGTTTGCCGTATATTATGATGAATATCGTTGGAGCGGCGATGGCATGCCTTGCATCCTGGCTGATAGCTTATATTCCTTTTGTAGTATTGGAGGGGGTGTGGACGGTGGTTTCGATTTTTGCCTTGATAAACTATATGAGAAAAAAGAATTAGTTCGCCTACGGCGAAAAGCTTTGCCACAGATTGCACAGATTATTACAGACGGAATTATTCCGTGATAATCTGTGCAATCTGTGGCAGAACAAAAAATCGCCGCAGGCGATATTAACTACCGAGTTTATCGATCTTCTCAGAAAGCTTCCGGTCTTTATCCGTTACAATATCTCCTGCATCATGGGTGTTCAACCATATCTCTACTTTATTATACACATTGGTCCATAATGGATGATGATCCATTTTTTCCGCTTCAAGGGCAACCCTTGTCATAAAAGCAAATGCTTCGGAGAAATTTTTGAACTCGAATTTTTTATAGAGGCTGTTGTTTTCTTCTTTCCACATGATGGGTTGATTTAAAAGCTTTGTGTTTCCCGCAGATAACGCCGATTACGCAAATTTTGACCTCTGCGTTATCCGCGAAATCTGCGGGAACTTCTAAAATATTAAATGTTGCTTATTCTTTATTTTTTCATTTGTCATCTCCGTAACCAATTGCACACCGGGTAAAGCTCTTATCGCCTGGATCAGTGCCGAAAGATCATCGGCTGCTACTATATCTCCTTTTATTAGCCATAAAAAATCCAGGTGCTTGAATTCAGGCAACAAGTACTCGCCGTCGAATTGATTATTGTACAAATAATGCACCAATGTTACGGAAGGCACGGCATATTCATAGATCGCGAAAAAATATTTCCGTTGCTTACGGGTAAGCTGTATCTCGATATCGTTGTTCACCCTGAAATTAAGACCAAGCATCTGGTTGAGTTGCCAGCTGAACTGGTAGTCCTTGACCGGCGCAACAATACCCAATAGCAGCGAGTCTTCAAAAAACTCTTCTGCAAGGGCTTCGTTGTCGATCTTTAGTTTTTGGGTTGCCATTAAGATTTATGGCGTGATTTAAATGATGATGTAGACTTGATCTGAAACGAGTTGTCAAGCTGAGCTTGTCGAAGCCGATGTTATTTACGACCCGGCTTCGACAAGCTCAGGCTGACAGTCCGTTAAAGGAACCAAATTAGCAAACTGTCTGCGTCTTAAAAAATTATATCAAAGGTCAACTCTTCCGCACCTCTCTTCAATTTTACTTTTGTTGCATCCCCTTTGTTGAATTTCCCCAAGGTTTCCATATAGGTTTGCACATCGGAGAATTTATGATCACCGAGTTGAAAGATCACATCGCCGGCCTTGATACCCGTACGCTGCGCCAGTTTGCCTTCACTAACGCCGTCAACTCTAACACCACCTCCGCTGAATGTGTAATCGGGCATGATGCCAAGGGTTACTTTAAAACTACTCTTACCCATGGATTGAGATTCTCTTGTTTTGGTAAAAACAAGTTTGTCTTTTTCATTTGCGTCGCCGATGATCGAGTAGATGTATTTGATCACCTGCAGCTCACCTACATAGTTGATCTTGTCTGCGTCGTCAGAAGGTTTGTGATAATCGCTGTGCACACCGGTGAAAAAGAAAAGCACCGGAATATTCTTCCTGTAAAAAGAAGTATGGTCGCTGGGCCCGCTCCCACTGCTATCGAATTTTATTTTAAAGAAATCATTCTTTTCCGAAAGCATTGTTCCCCATGTGGGCGAAGTACCGTAGCCGCCGATGCTCAATCCATGTGTACTATCGTTGAGCCTGCCTACCATATCCATATTGATCATATAATCCACGTTATTGAGATCAACGGTTGGATGCTCGGTAAAATATTTGCTTCCGAACAAGCCCAGCTCTTCTCCAGAAAAAGAAATGAAGAGATAATTATTCTGTTTGAATTTTGTATGCCTCAGCATCTTGCTTAATTCGATCAGCGCTGCGGTTCCGCTTGCATTGTCATCTGCACCATTATGTATCATCGGCGTTGTGCCTACATATAAAGAATTGTGATCTTCCCCATAACCAAGATGATCGTAGTGTGCGCCAAGGATGATGGTATTTGTTGCACCGTTGTCGATATAGCCGATAACATTATGGCCCATTCTCTTTTTATCGCTGATGTCGACATTAAGCTTAACATCAACCGCTACAGTTTCATCCTTTAAATATTTTTCCTTTATCTCTTTGCTGATGAACAGCACCGGGATCTTTGTAGTTTCTATTTTTGCCTTCGGCTCAAATTTCAATTCATCAGCGATAGCGGAAGTATTGCAGATGATCAATGCAGTTGCGCCTTTTTTGCTGACATTGTCAACTTTTGTTTTGATCGCGTCAGCAAGATCGAAGTGAGGATTGTTTTTATTTTCTTCCAATATCTCTTTAAGGTCCCAAAACCAAACCGTTCCGCTTTCCTGCAATGCGATCGCAGGAGTAGCTTCGATCTTTGCATTTGGGCTATATACAAATGGAAAGAACTCTTTTTCAACTAAAAGGTTTTTGCCGTTGATGATAAGATAAGAAGAGGGATTGATCTGCTTGCCTTCATTCACTTCAAATTCCTGCAGGTAAGTGCCGTTATCTCCTTTTGCGATCAGTTTATTTTTTGAGAACTCGCCGCTGATGTATTCGTAAGCCAGTTTTTCGCCCGGGGTGCCGGTCCGCCGCCCTTCCAATTTATCATCGGCGAGATAGCCGATATGTTTTTGGAGATCAGCAACAACAGACTTATCGGCCTTTTTTAATTTTTGGGCATTGCCAAATTGGGAAACGAAAACGAGGAGCCAGAGCAAACGTGTCATACAGTGATTTTATTAAGAATACGCAAAGGTAATTAAGGTGGTAGGATTCGCGTCATTCCTGTGTTAAATTAACCAATTAGGTCGATTGAGTTCCCGCAGATCTCGCCGAATTCACGGATTCACAAATCAGCGCTATCTCCGGGATCTGCGGGAAACTTAGATCGGTCGCTCTTCTTTCCTAATTCGTAACCACATCAGCCGGTTTACGGCTATTTTTGCATCCAACCTATAAGGTTCCTGCACGCTGCTTTTAATTTGTGATCTGCTTCCGGGAACCTTATAGGTTGAGGCCGAGCCTTTTTATCTTGTCAAAATCAATAAACATAGCGCTGGTAGGTAATCCCAATAGTGGGAAGAGCTCGCTTTTTAATTCCCTCACGGGCTTGAAGCAGAAGGTTGGCAATTTTCCGGGCGTTACCGTTGACAAAAAGACGGGCTATTGCCGTATCGGATCGGAACTCGATGCCACGCTGATCGACCTCCCGGGAACCTATAGCCTTTACCCCAAGCGGGCCGACGAATGGGTGGCATACAAAGTGCTGCTTAACCAGGATACCGATATAAGGCCCGACCTGGTGCTGCTGGTGGCGGATGCAAGTAACCTCAAGCGCAATTTATTATTCTGTTCACAGATCATCGACCTGCACATTCCTGTGATAGTTGCGCTTACGATGATGGACCTTGCCAAACATAAGGGAACACAAATAGACATTCCCGGACTAGAAAGAGAGTTGGGTGTTCCGATCGTTCCGGTAAATCCAAGAAAGAACAAGGGTATCGATGCATTGAAAAAAGTGATCGAACAAACATCAGAAAAATTATACCAAACACCGGCCCGTGATTTTATTGATAATAGTGCATTGGCTGAAGGATCGATAGCTGGTGTGAAAGAATATTTCCCGCAGATCAGTAATTACACTGCCATACATTATTTGATCAACCACGAAAAATTCTTGTTGGAGCCTCATCAACAGGAAGCGATCGAGAATATCGAGATCAACAATAAATTCAATCCCACCAAAACGCAGGCAGAAGAGATCATGCAGCGCTATGGCCGCATCAAGCATATCATGCAACAAACGATTGTGGAAAGTGATCCGTTGCAAAAAGCATTGTTCAATGAAAAGCTGGACGATGTATTGCTGCACCGGCGTTGGGGCTATATTATTTTGATTGCAGTGCTGTTCCTATTATTTCAAAGTGTGTTTTGGGTGGCACAGTATCCGATGGATGCGATCGAATGGGTGTTTGGCCAGCTTGGCGGATGGTTGGGCAATCATCTTCCTGAGGCATGGTGGAGCGACCTGCTCATCAATGGCGTAGTGGCAGGTCTCAGTGGCATCATGGTGTTTGTGCCGCAGATAATGATACTGTTTGGATTGATCACTTTGCTGGAAGATACCGGGTACATGGCGCGGATAAGTTTTCTTACCGATAAACTCATGCGCAAGGTTGGATTGAATGGCAAGAGCGTGATGCCGATGATCAGTGGTTTTGCCTGTGCGGTGCCTGCCATCATGAGCGCTAGGAATATTGAGAATAAAAAAGAACGGCTGCTTACCATCATGATCACTCCGCTGATGAGTTGCAGTGCAAGGTTACCAGTGTACACCATCTTGATCGCCCTGGTCATTCCATCAAAATTATATTTTGGATTTTTGAGTTTACAGGGATTGGTGATGATGGCGCTTTACCTGATGGGAACGGTGATGGCGCTGATCGTAGCGTGGGTGATGAAATGGTTCATCAAAAGTACGGAGCGTAGTTTTTTTATTTTGGAATTGCCAACTTATCGTGCGCCGCGTTGGAAGAATGCATTGACGACGATGGTAGAGAAGGCAAAGATATTTGTATTTGATGCGGGCAAGGTGATCATGGTGATCAGTCTCTTGTTATGGGGATTGAGCACTTATGGCCCTCCGAAAAAAATGAATGCGGTAACTGAAAATTATGCAACACTTTTAAAAGCAAACCCTCAGGATTCTCTAGAATTAAGCAAGCAACACAAAACAGCTTTGTTACAAAACTCATACGCGGGCACCCTTGGCAAAGCGATCGAGCCTGCGATAAGGCCCTTGGGTTTTGATTGGAAGATCGGCATCGCATTGATCACTTCTTTTGCAGCAAGAGAGGTTTTTGTGGGCACCATGGCTACGCTTTATAGTGTTGGCGATGACCCGGGCGCCAATAGCAGCACCCTGCGACAAAAGATGGGCGCCGCAGTTCGCCCCGACGGATCAAAAGTGTATAACCTTGCAACGGGATTATCGCTGCTTGTTTTTTATGTGCTGGCCATGCAATGCATGAGCACACTTGCTGTTGTAAAAAGAGAAACACGTAGCTGGAAATGGCCGATCATACAATTGATCTATATGACGGGACTGGCGTATTTGATGAGTTGGGTGGTATTTAATCTCTTTAAGTAAAAAGCCAAAATTAAAAAGTTGAGCGACTTTTGAATTTATCACGCTGCCCGACTTTTTAATTTATAATTTTTCGCGGCGGCTGCTCCTTTTCTACTTGCAAATGTAAATTGATTACTATTCAGAACGCCCCGGCGTGGTCTTCGACCAGCCGGAACCAGTAAGCCACTTCTAATTATTTGAATAGTGTTTCAATACATAATATTCTGCTAAGCTAAAAGTCAGCCGATATTATTCTAAATATCGTTCGTGGCTGGTCGGAGACCACGCCACGGCGGCTCAAAAACTGAGAGCTCTTAAATTGAAGGCTGCCCAACTTTTAGGTTTTGACTTTCAACTTTTGATTTTCCTCTACCAATCCACCGCATACGTAATAGCACTCTTCACCTGCGGATATATCCTTCTGTATAATTCACTTAATACTTCTTCCTTGCTGGGTTGATTGTTCAGACGGCTATTATTATTCACCATTTGCCAATCAGATGCGCTTAGGGCCCTGCTGTCGCCCGTATAATCGGCATATTCTTCCTGCCACCTGTATTCTTCATTGTAAGATCTGCTGCTGATATTTCTTCTTGTGCCTGCCTCTGTAATTTCAACATCCATTTGGCCGCGGGCAGTAAGAGAAGCACGGGTGATATTAACGGTGGCATAAACAGTTCGATAAATAGGATGTCCGCTGCTGTCTCTGCCGTCTTCAACTTGCTGGCTCGCATTACGTGTGTATGAAGTGCCGTAAGGGTGTGGTATGTCAAGGTTCCTTAAGGTAAGGTCCACCACCCAATCTGCTTTTATATTATGCCTCCTTGCATCCCATTCCGAATAAAACCTTGCAGGATAACGACGAGCATTGTCGCCCAATTCTCTTACCAGGTTTTGCTGGAAATATTCATTGCTGTTGGGATAACCGCCGTTGTTGAGGCCCGTGCTGAAATAAAAAGAGTTGTCCTGGACGGGATACACCACCACATTAACGATAGCGCCCTGGTAAGCCTCTTCCATTTTCGCCTTGGCATCTTTATAACCAGGCACCCAATTATCAGCTTTTTTAAAATAGGTCCAGGCGGCTTTTGCGTTATCACGACCGGCAATAGCCATGAAATTAGTTGCTTGTTGATAGTAAGCTTCGGCAGCTTCCTGTTTGCTGTTGATCAGATCGACCTGGTAATTAACAGCAGTTACCAAACGATTTGCATTATCACTGCCATTGATCGCTTCATACATTTTTTGCAGGACGGTATATTCCTCGATGGTCTTATCGCGACTGCTAAGGGCGGTCTCGTTTTTATACACATTTATTTTTGCAAGATGACGTTGTTGAGCAAGTGAATATAAGATCGGCAATGCTTTTACCGCGTTCGTATCGTTGGGGAATTTGCTAATTATTTTTACCGCATCGAACAACGTTTTATCATCATTGCTATGGGCTAAATAATCTATTTTGGAAGAACCACAGGATGCAAATACAGACAGGGTGATCAGTGTGTAAAATAATTGCTTCATAATTCGGGGTTTTACTTCCTCATTTGCAGCAAAGCGAATACCAATGCGGGTATTCCTTTACCGGCGCAACTAATTTAACACAATTAAAACTAAAAGCGAACGTATTGTTCGGTCAGCCGTTTGTCGATCTCCTTTTGCCTTGCTTTTTTTGCGTGTTTGCGTAGGATGAATTCAAAGATGCTCATCCAGCCGGGCAGGTTGCTTTCGCTGATATCAAATAACCAGGCCAGCGCCAATTTATCCTTTGGAAAGCCGTTTGACCTGCATAAGCCATCATTGGCGAGGCCATAGCCAATCTGCAGTGATTGCTCAAAACCGCGGCTCGCGGGCCTTAACTCTACCAGGAATTTAGCAGGTGTGCCACTCCTGTTGCGAAACAAATGATTGATATTTGGTTCGGCTGTGGCAGATTCGCCTGCTTTTAATGAATGTAGCTTTTTGCCCAGTTGCACCTGCACCTCACCTTCGAGGCAATTAAATTTCTCCGAATAGGTTTTATGGTAATGAAGTCCCACGCCTCCGCCATCGGCCAAAGTAACTTCTACGAGCGTGCATTCGCCGTTTGTATCAGCCGCCGTTTTTAAAAAGACAACCTGGTCTTTTTGGATGGGGTTATATATTTTTCTTTCCATGCTACGGATCTACGAAAAATGGGTGATCGATGGTTTGCTCCGGGCCGAAAAATCAGTCTAAAAGGCCAAAAACGGCTGACAAATTAATAAAAATCCCACCGTTCGTCACTAGATATTTGCCATTTGTCCCTTCTGAAGGAACTTTTTTAAACAGAGAAAATTCGCTGAAACCCTTTACCAATATGGATTTAAGCCTAAAATAACAGCTAATTGTCAGCACAAGCTACTGTGAAAAATATGGTATTATGTGTTGCATAGTACTAAAATGTTATTATCTTTGTGTTAGAAAGCGAGAGGAAATGGTAAGTGGCGAGTGGGAGAAACCGGTTCTCCCCACTACCCAACCCCCACTCACCCCTCGCCCTAAAGTATAGCCATGATTTTTAAAATTTCGAAGCCATGAACATCGACAACACAGCCAGCCAGATGCGGAAAGGGGTGCTGGAATTTTGTATCCTTTCAGTGATCAAGCAGGGGGAGGCCTATCCTTCGGATATCATCGACAAGATGAAGGCCGCCAACCTCAACATCCTTGAAGGAACATTGTATCCTTTGCTTACCCGCCTCAAGAATGCAGAATTTTTAACCTACCGCTGGGTAGAAAGCAATAGCGGCCCGCCACGTAAATATTTTTCTCTTACTGAAAAAGGAGCTGAATTTTATAAGGAGCTGGAAGCTACCTGGTTTGAACTGGCCAACGCTGTAAAAGCGCTTACCGATGCGGAACAGGAACATTTTAATAACAACAACTTCAACGACCCCCAATAACTTAAAGTATAGCCATGCTTTCCCGATAGTTATCGGGATGAGGGATAAAAACTAACGAAACAAATAAATCGCAGAACATGAAACAAGTAATCAATATAAACTTCCAGGGACGGGTTGTTCCGATAGAAGTCAGCGCTTTTGATATACTGAAACAATATACCGAAAGCCTTAACCGGCACTTCGCCAACGAAGAAGGTAAGGACGAGATCATCAATGACATCGAAAGTCGCATTGGTGAATTATTCCAGGAGCGTCTTACTAACGGTGCCACCTGCATCACTGAAGATGATGTGAATGCAGTGATCAAAAGTATGGGCCGCCCCGAAGAGTTTGAGGACGTAGAAGAAAATGCAGGCACAGCCCCAAAAACAGGCCCTGCAACAGCTTCACAGGAATATAGCAGCGCTCAATCCGGTCACAAACGTTTGTACCGCGACGAGAATAATAAAGTACTCGGTGGTGTGTGTGCGGGTGTTGCCAACTACTTTGGGATAGACGCACTGGTAGTGAGATTAATATTTATTTTCTCCGGTATCGGCTTCTTTGCATATATCCTGTTGTGGGCTTTTGTGCCAAGCTCTGCCCAAACAGTTATCGGCAGCAAACGCAAAAAATTATACAGGGATAGTGATGATAAGATCATCGCGGGTGTAGGTAGTGGCCTTGGTAATTACTTTGGCATCAACCCATGGATACCAAGAGTATTGTTTGCATTGCCCTTCCTTTCATTTGTATTTCGCTGGAACCATTGGGGAGCATTTAGTTTTCCTGAATTTGTGAAGTTTGGATTCAGTCCCGGAGCATTGATCCTCTACATCATCTTGTGGCTGGTCATTCCTGAAGCATTTACAACTGCCGAAAAATTAGAGATGAAAGGCGCCAAGGTAGATATTGATTCTATTAAGAATTCTGTAGTGGAAGAAATGAAGGGTGTGCAACAAAGAGCGCAAAAATTCGGCAAGGAAGCATCAGCTACTGTAGCAGATAAAACAAAAGCATTCACTTCGGAAGCTGGCAATGTTGCCCGCCGCGGCTCCCGCTCATTGGGTGACGTGATCGTGTTCCTGCTGAGGTTGTTCGCATACTTCGTTATTGGATGTGTAGGACTGGTATTGGTGGTTGGATTGTTCTTTCTTGGCTTCGGGGCAGTTGGTTTATTTCCACTTAAAGATTTTCTTATCACGGATGGCTGGGAAAATGCATTTGCATGGGGCACTTTATTATTCTTTATCGCCGTGCCGATCATCGGCATCATCACATGGATCATCAGGAGGCTTGCTAAGACGAAAGCCAACAGGAAAATGATCCGTCTCTCTTTCGGAAGTCTTTGGGTAGTAGGTTGGATATGTGCTATCATGCTGGTTAGTTCTCTATTCAATGATTTTCGCTATACCAACAAGAACCTGGTTGAACAAGACATTGTATTAGCTAACCCCGGCGTAAAAAAACTGGAACTGTCTTCTGTTTCCCGTTTGGAAAAATATACAAGAAGCAGTTGGTTTAGAGTTGAACCATTCTTAGGATTGGAGGATGACACGGCCTATATCAGAAACGTTGAAGTTCGCATAGTGAAAGCCACTAACGACAGCTTCAGGGTTACTACCATAAAAATGGCATCCGGAAGAACGAAAACGCAGGCTGATAACCTGGCCAACATGATACAGTTTGGTGGCGTGCAAAAAGATACCTTATTGCAACTCGACAAAGGCATTGCGATCAACAAAACAGATAAATTCCGTAACCAGTATGTTATATTGACCGTGTATGTGCCGGTTGGCAAACACATCAAGATCGACAGGAGTATCGGTTGGTTCGATAGAATACATTTTGGAATAAACGATCGCGGTGATTGGGATTTTGACAGTGATGATGAAGCACATGGCTGGTCCGCTGATATCGAATATGAAATGAGGGCCGATGGCCGCCTGTACTCACTTGATGGCAGATTGGCGGGAACACCTAGACACACACGAGTAAGAGTAACCAGCAATGACGATGATAATTATCGTTACGACAGCACCAACCCGATGCATAAGGTAGATTCTATGAGGCAGAAGGTTGAAAAAGAACAACAGCACATAAAAGATTCTTTGGAAAAGCAAAAGGAAAAAATTGATAAGCAATTAGAAAAACTCGGCGACACCGGTGATGGTGGTGATGACTCACAGTCTATAAACGGCGCCCGATTTCCGGTTTATGGTCCGATGGTAACGGTGTATTAAAATAGTTAAGAGTTAGGAATTGCGGGTTGATAATGTTCGCGTAACTCCAAACTCGTAACCCGCAACTCGTAACTCCAAACTAACAACCAAATGAAAAAGCAAATCCTGGTGATCACATGCAGCTTGGTCCTGCTGTGCAGTTTTTCATCCTGTTTCAGATGGCATCACCATCACGACACCTGCGTTAGCATTTCGGATTCGGGAAATGAATATGAGATGTACGCTTATTATGATGAAGCCAAAACCCGGAAAATACAGCGCCTGCTGGATCGTGAACTGAATATAGATATTGGCCGGTCAGGCAGACACACACATGTTGACGCCACGATAACACTGGATGACCAAACAAAATTTTACATGCGGGCCTTGCCCGGAGAGATAAGGATCAACTTTGATAAAGGAGAGAATTCGGAAGAGTCATGGGAAAAGATACAAGAGGTTTGCGAGGATATCAAGGATGCGCTGGAGGATAAATAAAAGTTTGCAGTGGGCAGTTGCCAGTTTGCAGTCAAATAACTAAAGAGCGTTTCAATAGTTGAGTTGAAGTTGAAACAACAAGGTCCTGCCAGTAATGGCGGGACTTCTTTTTATCTTTGATCTGTATTTTGTCATGTCGACGAACGAGACATCTAAAAAATAGATTTCGATCCCGATAATTATCGGGATCGAAATGACAGGATTCTTGATAGTAATAAAAAAATATGAAAGATAATTTTTCCAAACAGGCTTCGGGTTATGCACGGTATCGCCCTGGTTACACACAGGAACTATTTGACTATATCCTCGGGTTTGTAAAAGAAAAAGATGTGGCGTGGGATTGCGGCACGGGCAATGGACAATCGGCCAAAATGCTGAGTGATCATTTTGAAAAAGTGTTTGCTACCGACATCAGCCAAAAACAGATCGACAATGCATGGCAGGCACCCAATATTTTTTATTCCATTGCCGACGAAGTGAATAGTGGCCTCGATAGCAAAAGCGTATCCCTGGTTACTGTTGCCCAGGCCATCCACTGGTTCAACTTTGAAAAATTCTATGCAGAAGTGAACCGTGTTGCAAAGCCGGGAGCAATAATAGCCGTATGGACCTATAGCCGGCTAAAAATATCCGACGAGATCGAGCCGATCATCAGCGACTATCATTTCAATACACTCGGCAATTACTGGGATGCTGAAAGAAAATATGTTGACGATAAGTATGCCGACATTCCTTTTCCATTCAAAGAGATCGCAACTCCGCAATTCAATATCGAATTGAACTGGTCATTGGAAGATCTCGAGGGTTATTTTAATACCTGGAGTGCGTTGCAAAAATTTGTCGCGGCGAAGGGTTATAACCCGGTTGCTGATATTATTAAAAAGATAGCGCCATATTGGGGAGATGAGGTAGAAAGAAAGATCGTGTTTCCGATACATTTGAGGCTTGGGATAATTGTCTGAACCTCAGATTAGCCCGATTAACTGATTGCCCTGTAGCATTTCATTTATCGAGAAAATCAGGATACTCAGTTAATCGGGCTAATCTGAAGTTCAGACAATCATTGAACCACTTACCTTTGCAGCCTAATTCTTTTAAACAAAATATTTCTCTTCTATGAAGAATACCCCATTTACGCAGAAACATATTGCCCTCGGCGCCAAGATGGCCGAGTTTGCAGGATACAATATGCCCATCTCTTATACCGGCATCAACGACGAGCACGCGGCAGTACGCAACAACGCCGGGGTATTTGACGTGAGCCATATGGGCGAATTCATTTTAAAGGGAGAAAATGCGCTTGATCTTATACAGCGGGTGACGAGTAATGATGCTTCCAAACTAACAGCAGGTAAGGCGCAATACAGTTGTCTGCCCAATAAAACCGGAGGCATCGTTGATGATCTGTTGGTGTACTGCCTGGAGGAGAACAATGCTTATATGCTGGTGGTGAATGCAAGTAATATTGAAAAAGATTGGACCTGGATCAGCCAGTTCAATGACAACAACGTGGAGATGCACGACATTTCTGATAAAACATGTTTGTTGGCCATACAAGGTCCAAATGCAACGAAGATATTGCAACCGCTTACGGAAATGGATATCATGAACTTAAAATACTACACGTTCACAAAAGGAAAATTTGCCGGCGTTGATAATGTTTTGGTAAGCGCAACAGGTTATACCGGGGCTGGTGGTGTTGAAATTTATTTTGAAGACAAAGATGATGACGCAACAAAAATATGGGATGCCATTTTTGCTGCCGGAGCGGCGGCTGGAATAAAACCGATCGGGTTGGGAGCAAGAGATACATTAAGATTAGAAATGGGTTATTGTTTATATGGAAATGATATCGACGACACTACTTCGCCGCTTGAAGCCGGGCTGGGATGGATCACCAAATTCACCAAGGACTTTACCAACAGGGATTTCATTGAAAAACAAAAGACCAATGGTGTAACAAGAAAACTCGTGGGTTTTGAAATGGAAGAAAAAGGTATCGCCAGGCACGACCACGAGATAAAAGATTTTGAAGGAAACGTGATCGGTAAGGTCACTTCCGGTACACAATCTCCATCACTCGGAAAAGCGATAGGAATGGGTTATGTTGGCAACAACCAGGCATCGATCGGCACCCAGATCTATATCAGCATAAGAAATACATTGTTGAAAGCAAGGGTTGTTAAAATGCCTTTTGAATAGTTGATAGTTGATAATGGGATAATTCCTGCCCGACTGCTCGTTCAGGCGGGGATAATGGTTCAACAACAAAACGTCTTCAATTATTTGCGTACTCATCAAATTAGAACATTATCAATTATCCATTAACCAATTATCCATTTATTCGTGACTTCGATTCATCTCACTACTTTTATCGCTGCTCCCGTTGAACGCGTGTTTGACCTGAGTCGCAGTATCAACCTGCACCAGATATCTACGGCCACAACATACGAAAGAGCTGTGGCGGGTGTGATCACCGGCCTTATCAACGAAAACGAAACGGTGACCTGGGAAGCAAAACATCTTTTCAAAAAACGACAATTCACTTCCCGCATATCGGTCATGAAAACTCCGCTTTATTTCATGGATGAGATGATCAAGGGCGATTTCAAAAATTTCAAACACGAGCATCATTTTAAATCCGTGAATAACGGCACCATCATGATCGACCAGGTGAGCTTTGAAAGTCCTTATGGTGTGATCGGAAGATGGATGAACAGCATCTATCTCAAAAACTACATGGAAAAATTATTGACGTCGAGGAACAAGGTCATAAAAGAATATGCAGAAACAGAAAAGTGGAAGGCAATATTGAATTAAATTTGAAATGATGAAAATGAAAACGCAGCTACCTTCTTTACATACTTGCCTTTCTCCCGCTCTCTTACACCTATATGATGTGAGCAGCAGCATCGTGGTGATCATCGACGTGTTGCGTGCCACATCCACTATTACCACGGCTTTGTACAATGGAGCAAAATGCATCATACCGGTAGATAGCGTATCGGAATGTATGCGCATCGGCAAACAGATCGACAGTATCACAGCCGGCGAAAGAGATGGAAAAGTTGCGGAAGGATTAGAGTACGGCAATTCTCCATTTGAATATCCCGCGGAATTCATCGGCGGCAGAACTTTAGTACTTACCACAACCAATGGCACCAAGTTGTTGCACATGGCGCTCAACAATAATGCTAAGGCGATCATCGCTGCTTCATTTGCCAACCTGACAGCAGTATGTAATTATCTCATCGAACAAAAACAAAACGTGATACTGGGATGTGCCGCCTGGAAGGACAGGGTGAATGTGGAAGACAGCCTTTTTGCCGGAGCAGTGATCAACCGGGTGAAAAAACATTTTTCGATCAATTGTGATGCTTCACTGATGGCTGAAATATTGCATGCAGATGCCAAGGGCGACCTGTTTGAATTTGTGAAGCAAAAAAACATTTCACATTACCAGCGCCTTTCCTCATTTGGCCTGGAAAAAGATATTCGTTATTGCCTCACCGAAGACTTGGCGAATGTGCTGGTGATCTATGAGGATGGGAAGTTGGTGGCGAAGTAAGGTTTCCCGCAGATTCCGCGGATAGCGCAAATCCTTATTTCTGCGAATTCTGCGGAATCTGCGGGAAACATTAACTAACCTCCACTTTAACAAGAATTTTCTCCACAAACTTCCCTTTTACGCCCTATCTCTGGCGATTTTTCCTTTACTTTTGCAAATTGCTCTTTTCGGAACGGTTCCATACCCGGAACCGGAGGCGCTCTGAAAACATAAACCCGCAATTTAAGATCGTTAATGGCATTACCGCACCTTATCAAGTATGTGTATAATAACGGCACTGACGAAGTGATCCGTCGGGGGAAAAAAATTCACGCCCTTGGTTTTGTGGAGCTCGTTGAGCACGACCAGCTCATGAATAGCGCTGTGTTTCGCGTGAAGGACGATAGCTACGCCACTTTTTACAAAGTATATGTACAAAAGTACAATGATGCACGTTCCATCCAGGTACGTTGCGCCTGCCCTTATAATCTGGGCGATATCTGTCGCCATAAAGCAGCGGCATTATTTCGGTTGCAGGAGATGATGGATAAGAACATGTTGGGCAACACCAACATGCAATACAGCCAGCGCCATACGGTTGCCAAGATGAAACATATTGATCTGAAGATGATCAAGCTGCTGTCGTCGCCTGGTATTTATTCCGAAGCTGAAAATATTTTACGCACAACAAAAGCAAATATCTTAAAAGCCGCTGACGAAAGGGTGGAAGCAGAACTTACTTTCGACGGCCAGGTGTATCCGTTAGTCATACAAAAAAATGACGAACGTAATTTCGATACCTCCTGCAGGTGCAGCGAGGCCGAACATCCTTTGTGCGAGCACAAGACATTATTATTCCTGCAATTGTTGAATGCGTACGGACCGTTTTATTTTGATACGATACGAAACTGGGATAAGGAAAAGAACAAACTACTCCAGATATATGGATATAGTTTGGATGACGACCTTACCGGTAAGTTTGAATTCACTTATAAAGAAGGCAAGCCTTTCCTGAAAGTATTGGATACTTCAATAAAAAGAGTCGCCCCCGGATCCGCTACCAGCAAGCCTTCCGAGAGCTTCGTGGTGCCGGTGATGCCCGAGAAGGAAGTGGAAGTGGCTGATCAGCCGGGAAAAAGGCTGGGCATTGTTTTTAATTTTAATGCAAACACCTATCCTTATTTCACCGTTGAAGCGATACAGGGAGAGCCGGATGAAGAGAGTAAGAAATATATGGGCAAGGTGGAGAAGATCGACCTCGCGAAATTTGTAAATACAGATCCATTCAGTGAAGACGACAGGCAGTTACTACAACAAGTGCGAAAGTTGCAAAACACGGAGATCAACAAATACCTCGATCGCAATTCGCCATTCAGCGGCATCTGGGAAAATATCATTCATACAGATGGAGACGACCTGCCCGAAGAAACAAAGGCTTTGATGGCAGAATATCTTCAGCCCAAGCTCAAAAAATTATTTGAAGAGCAAGCCACCAATCATTTTATCTTTTGTTTACCGGAAAAAAAGGTATTCAAAACCGAGAATCTAAAAGAGATAGAACTTAGCGATCATTTTGTTTCGCCGGTGTTTAAAGTGATCTCAAAGAACAACCATTTTGAGATCGCCTGCACGGTTAAGATGAAGGGCGACATTATTCCTTTCGCCGATAATGAGTGCAATAGCAGTCTCATCTTCATGCACGATCATATTTTGTATCTCTGGCAAAAGCCCGAAGATGTTTTACAGGCGGAGAAGTTCCTCAAAGAGGGTAATATCCAACTCAGTAAAGACAACTGGGCCGAGAAGATGCAAAAAGTGATCCTCCCTTTAACCAAGGAATATCATGTTGAATTTGATAAAAGCCTGATCAAAGAAGTAAAGAGCGGTGAGCCTGAAGTAAAAGTGCAACTGCAGGAAAAGGGCGACTACCTTGTGTTTCAGCCGATATTTACCTACAAGGGTTTTGAAACAAAAGCTTCCGACAGGGAAAGCATCATCATCCCCGAAGGCGATAAGATACTTATTATTAAAAGAAACGCAGAGGCCGAAGAAAAGTTCATACAGAAACTCGAGGGGCTGCATTCTTTATTTGTTCGCCCTAATGATGCGAACAGTCTTGTGTTGAAAGGAGCTGATGTATTACGCAATAACTGGTTCTTCCTGTTCGTGGATGCTATGAAGGAAATGAAAGTGCCGGTGTATGGTTTTGAAGCTTTGAAGAATTTCCGTTTCAATACGGCGAGGCCCAACACCCATATTCATGTCAGCAGCGGAATAGATTGGTTCGACGCAAAAGTGGAGATAGAATTCGGTGATCAACGCGTTGGCATCGATGATATCAAACGTGCATTGGTCAACAAGCAATCTTTTGTGCAACTCACTGATGGCACTTTGGGGATACTTCCCGACGAATGGCTGAAAAGATATTCGTTGCTATTTAAAGTTGGCGATGGTCGCAGCAACCAGTTGCGCTTGTCGAAATACCACATGAGTGTGATCGATGACCTGTATGAGAATCGTGACGAAACAGAATTAAGTTTTGAGCTCGACGAAAAATTTGAGCGACTGAGAGAGTTCAAGAACATTCCAGAAATTGAACCACCGGCAACATTGCAGGCGATATTGCGGCCTTATCAAACTTCGGGCTACCAATGGCTGAGCTATTTGAATGATGTAGGTTGGGGTGGTATCCTCGCCGATGATATGGGATTAGGTAAAACTGTGCAGGCCTTAAGTATGCTTCATCATTATAGGGATAGCACCGGTGGATTGAAAGCGATCGTTGTTTGTCCAACCACACTCATATATAACTGGAAGAATGAGGTAGAGAAATTCACGCCATCTCTTGAATGGCATATACATCATGGCAGCGCACGCAGTCGCAGTGCAGAGGAACTGCAGAAGCACAATATCGTGATCACCACCTACGGCACATTGCGCAGTGATATCCAATTGCTGATGAAGATCCCATTCGATTACGTGATACTCGATGAAAGCCAGGCGATAAAGAACCCGGCATCGAAAGTAACGCGGGCCGCATGTTTGCTTAATGCGAAGAACAGGCTGTGCATGAGTGGTACGCCTTTGCAGAATAACACTTTTGACATTTTTGCGCAGATGAATTTCCTGAACCCCGGACTATTGGGTAATATGGAATTCTTCAGGAATGAATTCGCCACACCTATCGATAAGTTTGGCGAACAGGATCCAAAAGATCATTTACGTAAATTATTATACCCATTCATTTTAAGGCGCACGAAAGAACAAGTGGCCAAGGACCTGCCTGAAAAAACAGAGACCATCCTGTTTTGCGAAATGGAAAAAGAGCAAAGGAAGATCTATGATGCTTACCGCAGCAGCTATCGTGATAAGATCCTGGGCACTATCGATGAACAGGGGATTGACAAATCACAGCTCACTATATTGCAGGGCCTGATGAAGCTTCGGCAGATATGCGATAGCCCCGCTATTTTAAATGAGGAAGATAAGTATCCTAACCATTCCATTAAACTGGATGAGCTGGCGAGAGAGATATCAGAAAATATCGGCGACCATAAAGCGCTCGTGTTCTCGCAATTCCTCGGAATGCTGGCATTGATCAAGGGAAAATTAAAAGAGCAGGAAGTTCCATTTGAATATTTTGATGGCAGCACTTCGGCAACCGATCGCGAAAAAGCCATTCAGAATTTTCAGAATAATGATGAGTGCAGGGTGTTCCTGATCTCACTGAAAGCGGGCGGTGTGGGTTTGAACTTAACTGCGGCTGATTATGTGTATATCGTTGATCCCTGGTGGAACCCGGCCGTGGAGCAACAAGCCATTGACCGGACGCATCGTATCGGGCAAACAAAAAACATATTTGCTTACCGCATGATCTGTATTGATACGATCGAAGATAAAATATTGCAACTGCAGGAACGCAAACGCAAACTGGCAAGTGAGCTGATAGCTGATGACGCCAGCTTTGTAAAAGCATTGAGCAAGTCGGATGTAGAATATCTATTTAGCTAAAGAAATTTTTCCCGCTAAGCCGCGAAGTCCACAAAGCTTATTTCTTTGTGAGCTTTGTGTCTTTGTGGGATATATTAAGAAGAGATGAAATTCTTCAGTCGATCGAATTCCCGACTATTTGGAGATTTAAAGAAATTCCTGAACGAGGTAAAAAGCGTCCGGAATACAATTCGTACTAAGCTGGGGTGGGTTGAGGTTTTTTGCATGACATCGGATTTTAAGACTATAAAAGTATAATAGAGCGCCTGCTTTATCAAGAGCATTTTCCCTGAATTTATTTCCCAGTATTTTCCGACGATTCCTGCTTATTTTACTATCGGTCCGTGCCAATGGCGGCGGAAGCGACGGCTCTTTTTGTAATAGCGAATCGGGTAAATATCCGGACTCTGGCGAAGCTTGCTGATGAAATTCTTTACAGCCTGCACTACAATATGCGTAGAAGAGGACTGCTGTTTGGGGTTAGACATAGAGTGAAATTTGTCTATAGGTAACGTATCTTTTCTGCTAATATTGCATTAAAAAGCCGGCCTTACAGTGTAAGCCGGCTCAGCATGGTTTTCGGGGTTAATGCTTTATTAACTACCCAGAGAACTTACTTCTGGTAATGGGACAAAAATTGAAGCCACTATCCAGCCAATTAACAGAATGAATATGATTGCTTCTGTTTTGGAAATTTCTAAGCGTAAAGACTTTTTCATAACGAATGTTTTATTTTTTAAAGTAGTTGTTTCTTGTTTCTATATAATAGACGCTGGGTGGTGCCGGGGGTTTAATCGGCTGAAGCTGTGGCGTTTACTTTAACGTTTTTTAACATTAAACCAAAGTTGATTAACCGGCTTTACCGTTGGGCGCAGATAGATTTGCAGCATAATAGTTTAGCCATGAAACAATTCAACTGTTTATTCTTCTGCTTCTTCCTGTTTTCATTAACAGCGCTTTCACAAAAGAATGGCTCGGTAAAAGGGGTCATATACGATACCCTGGCGAAAAAACCCGTCGCAGCTGCCACCATAACCCTGCTGGCAAAGAAGGATTCATCGCTTGTATCCTTTACCATGAGCGATAACAATGGACGGTTTGAGTTAACCAATATCCCCGTTGGTGAGTATCGCTTACTCGTTACACACGTCAACTATCGCAACGCCAATAAGATTTTTGCGATAACGGAGGCAGATAAAAATGTTTCCCTTAATAATGTAGTGATGAACGATAAGGCCCGCATGCTGGATGAAGTAGTAGTACAAAGTGAAGCGCCTCCTGTTACACTCATCGGCGACACGGTGCAATATAATGCCGGCTCTTTTAAAACACAACCGAATGCCAACGTAGAGGACCTGTTAAAAAAATTGCCCGGCGTGAAAGTAGATAAAGACGGTACGGTGAAAGCGCAAGGTGAAAAAGTGCAGAAGGTATTGGTAGATGGAAAAGAATTCTTTGGAAATGATCCAAAGGTCGCGACAAAGAATTTGCCCGCAGATGCAGTTGACAAGGTGCAGGTATATGATAAGCTTAGCGACCAGGCACAGATGACCGGCTTTGATGATGGCAACAGCGAAAAGACCATCAACCTGAAATTGAAAAAAGATAAAAAGAAAGGATTGTTTGGAAAGATAAATGCGGGTGCCGGTACCGACGGCCGTTACCAGGGTAAGTTCAACGTGAATTCTTTTAAAGGAGCAAGACAGATGTCGGTGATCGGGATGGGAAACAATACCAATGCGGAAGGATTTTCCTTTATGGATGCATTGAATTTTACCGGGGCATTAAATCAACTGAAAGGTGGTGGAGGTAATATAAATATCAATATTGGCCCGGATGATCCACTCGCGGGTTTGCTGGGCGGAAATAATTCAGGGATCAATACCACTTTTGGAAGCGGCTTTAATTACAATAATATCATCGGTACCAAAACCGATTTTCAAAGCAATTATTTCTACAGCCGTTATAACCCCAATCGCGAAAGCCATTTGCAAAGACAATACTTTACGCCGGCGAACCTGTACAAGCAAAATTCGTACAGCGATAATTTGAATAGTAACAACAGGCTCAATTTCAGCGCGGATTACCAGATAGATTCTTTTACTTCAATAAAGATCTCTCCATCCTATAGCTACCAGGAAACTAAAAATAAAAGCATATCCGACTACAATACTTTTTCCGACCAGGGAATAAGGGCCAATGATGGTAGCAGCGACAATGCATCGAATAGCAAGGGATATAATTTCAGCACCAATCTTTTGTTCAGAAAGAAATTTCACCGCAGGGGGAGAACTTTTTCTTTTAATATACTCGGCAATTTCAACAACAGTACCGGCGACGGGAGGTTACAATCTGCAACGGCATTCTATGATGCAGCCGGCAATTTAACGAACCGCGATTCTGTTAACCAGGTAAGTGATATCGAAAACAACCTGAAGGGATATAATGCAAGAGCTGTGTACACCGAACCATTATTTAAAAGATCATTGCTGGAGTTTAGCCTTGGCAGCAGTTATAGCAGCAACAGCGCTTCAAAAGCAGCATACGACTATAACCATACCAGCGGAAAATTTGACCTGGTGAATAATTTACTTACTAATGATTATCAAAGTGTGTATAACTATAAAAATGCCGGCTTTCGCATTCGCAAACAAACAAAGAAATACAACTATTCTGTCGGTTTTAGTTGGCAGCATGCAGAATTAGAAGGTGGTGCTATTCATGCGGCTAAAGATTCCCTGGTGAGCAAAGGCTACAATAATATTTTGCCCACTGCTCGCTTGCAGTATTATTTCAGCCGCTTTAAGAATATCTCGATCAACTATAGCACCAGCACCAATCAGCCTACGATCGCTCAACTGCAACCGATCCCCGACAATAGCAATCCCTTATATGTGAAGCAGGGCAACCCCGGGCTCAACCAGGAGTTTACCCACAGCATTCGCTTCAACGCACAATTTGTGAATCCTTTTAAGAACAGGAATTTCTTTGCCTTTATCACTTTGCAGGAAACACAAAACAAGATCGTGAACAACGACAGGATCAATACCCAGGGTATCGATTCGGTGATGCCCGTGAATGTGAACGGGGTATACAATATGAATGGAACAATGAGTTATGGCTTCCCCGTTCGTTTCTTAAAAGGAACAGTGGAGTTTAGTTCGAATTTTACCTGGTATAAAGGAAAGCAATTTGTGAACAATGACGCAAATAATATTACGTCAACAAGTGTTGGTCCGGAGATGAGGCTTGATATGAACGCGACGAAGAAATTGAGCCTTACTTTAAGTGCTGGCTTGAGTTTCTACAACACCAAGTATTCCCTGCAGTCGGCAAGAAGTTCGCGCTATACCAACCAGGAATATGGGGTTGAAGCGAGTTGGGAATTGCCGAAAGGTTTTTTTGTTGCCAGCGATTTTAACTATCGCATCAACGGACAACAGGTTGCGGGATACAATGCCAGGGTGCCTTTGTGGAATGCTTCGATCAGCAAACAAGTATTACATTTCAACCGTGGCGAAATAAAATTGTCTGCCAATGACCTGCTGAATCAAAACATCGGCATCAGCCGCAATGCCAATCAAAATTATATTGAAGACAATAGTGTGAAGAATCTTCGCCGCTTCTTTTTGCTGGGCTTTACGTACAGTTTGAGCAAGACGGGATTGAATAAAGCAGGAATGGGAGGAGGAAGGATGATGATCAGGTAAACATTTTATTTTACGCCAAATGTCTTGTGCTTAAAATCGATAATGACAGTCTTATCCCAAAATAATGCATTGCCCGTGACCAAATAAGGTGGATCATTCAAAGCGGCTTCCTGTATAGCTTTTCGGTGATCGGCATATATCTCGATATCGTTAAATCTTTGCCCGCCGATCTCTACAATGCCAGCCATCTTCCTGCCTGTCATGGGATGTATTGTACCCCAGGACGAAATGGATATTGTATCGTTATCCGGAGCTTTTGAATAGTCAGTCATCCTCGTTGACGACCCGATCAATTGAAAAATACTTGACCCATTATCAAACAAACAATCATATTCTTTTCCATTTAACTTCATCGGTAAAAGCACCATGCCCGCCTTGTTTAGTTTAATGGACACCATATTAACCTGGTAACTATCCGGTAGGGAATCCAAAATACAAAATTGCTGGTGCGGATAATCGATGATGAGTATTTTGTTTTGGAACAGATCAATGCCTATCGAACCAATATGTAAAGGATGGTTCATTAATATCCTTTCCTTGTCAATGGCGTCGCCGAAATTGCGGTGCACATAGCAATTGGAGCTTTTAAAAAGATAATCACCCGCTTCGATGGTTATGTTTTTATACGACTTGTTATTATCCCAAAACTGGAAAATACTCTTCAACCTTCCGATCTTATTTTTTATCCCCGGGTTAACTGCATAAACAGCGTTCAGCGAATTTTCATATATCTCTGTATGTTGGTCGCCAAGATCGAACTGGAAAGTAAAATCATAAGGCAGGCCGGTGATCTTTACCGGCACATTCATCCCTGTTCTTTCGTAATACTTTTTTCCCAGGCTATCGCTTGTCCATAAAAATTTTATCCAGGAGAGCGCTGTATTATTCTTTGATCTTTTTTCGATCGTCCATGATCCATAACTGCTTTTGTCGGTGAACCAGGAAAAGGCGCAAATAGCAATAAATACAAGGAGGAGAAATGCGATTATTTTGAGAAGTCTTTTCATGTTGGTGCATAAAGGTTTTCGAAGTTTGCCAGTCGGGTGAGTCACCATATTGCGCTGACTGCCCCGACCGACAAACTTCGGAGCCTCCAGATCAGCTTAATAAAAGAATTGTTCTTTCACGATCTTACCGTCTTTTACTTCATACACGGCGATCTCATCCATCTTCATACGGCCCATCCCTTTCATGGTTACATCCATACCCATGCCAAGCGCAAAATGATTGCCGGCAACTGTTGGGGCATTAGTATAACCGCCATGCATTTCTTCCACCATCTCACCGAATTTTTTTCCTTTTTCCCTGATGGCTTCCATTCCCTCTACGGTTTTCATACCTGGAGAATTTGCGGGCTCGATACTGACTGCGTTATCAGCAAACAATTCATTTTGTATAACATCCCACTGGCCTGTTTGAGCCAATTCGTTAAAACGATCTGCGACTTCCTGTGTTGTCATGGTTAAAGTTTATAAGATTAAAAATAATTTTAGGGATGAAAAGTTACGGGATTTAAAAATGCAGGCGGATTAAATTAATATGAACTTATTGGCACTATAACTCTACGGACAACAATTCTTTTCCAAGGGTATGCATTGCACTCTCAATTTTTTTTACCTGGGCCTGGCGAGGCTTTTTCAAGCCAGTAGCATAATGATGGAATTGTTTTTGATTGATGCCAGTCATACGCTCCAGTGCAGCGTTGGTGAAGATCTTTTTATAGAAATTTAGAAAACTCTCTGTGTCGAATTTGAAAATAATCTCATAATCTCCTTTCAAGATCAAGGGGATATTTTTTTCCTGATTGTATTTTTTTATCAGCTCTATCGATTCTAAAGCTGATTGTTTAGCTTCATCGACGGTATCACCAACACCGTTTACCCCATCTACATTTTCTGCATAGGACCAGTAGCTGTGGGAACTTCGTTCAATTACGATCTTTATCTTCTTGATTTTTTTGCTTTGTATTTTCATTTTACATGTTTGCGATAGGAACAAAATTATTTCAATCCCATTTGCTTCCTTATTTTCCTTTCTATACCTTTTCCCATTTCTTCGGATCCATGGTATGCAACGGGACAACGCCTTCCGTTCTTTTCATAAATATAGTGGCTGCCTTTCGCCCTAATTAGTCTCCAGCCATTTTCTCTGACAAGTCTATGGAATTCGGAACTCTTCATGCTTAGCATTTTAATAGCTAGTCATTCGATATTCCCTCCATAAATGATTTGCGATGTAGTAAATTAGTGTTTCCTGAAGGTAGTAATTCTACTACCATTTTTCCAAATTTTTCTTGTTAAAATTTCTTAAACCCCACAAAAAAACCGTCTCACTTTCGCGAAACGGTCGTTTATACATGGCTATTATACTTTTTAATTCATCCTTATCACCTGCCTTCCATTTCCTCCCTGGTTATTTTTTTGCATCTCTTCCATCATCTTGTTTCTCTCGGCTGTAAATTCTTCGGGGCTAACTTTCTTTCCTTTAGAGGGTTCTTTGATAGCCGCCAGGTCTACTTTTTGAGAAACAGAAGTGGCTACATAGGTCATGCGGCCGTCGTTTATATCCAGTGCAAGGATCAGTCCTGGTAATTGACCGGGAACTTCGGGTCCTGCAGAAACCGGGATGTCCATGGTGAACCAGGCTACGATATTGGAAGTATCGTTGATCTCTTTTTTCTCCATCACACTATTATCTATATTCATTGTCATCCGCTTACTATAGCGTTGAGCTACTGCCTTGCGACAGGTATAACCCGCGATCGTTTTGGTATCATCGCTCATCTTCCAGTTGAGTTTGCGGATGCTGTCGGTCACCAGGAATTTTTTTCCAAACAATTCACGTTGCTCCACTCTTCCGGCCTTGTCATAATTGCAATAGATGATATCATCCATTCCGGGGCCCATCATCTTTATCTGCATACCGCCGCCACCGAATTCATCATTCTGTTGTTCTTCTTCAACATGTTTCAATAAAGATTGATTGTTGCCGAACGACAATTCAAATTTATCTGTACGGCTCTTCGGCAGCATCGATGCCAGCTGATCATTGTCATTGATCTGGATCTGTATTTGCATCGTACGTTCGTAAACAACTTTGCCCTCTTTTTGCTGGGCGTGCAGGGAGGTCGCGATCATTAAGCTAAGGCCTGCAAAGAACATTTTTTTCATATCGTTTAATTTTAAGTCAAAACTAATTTATCGCGGCATCGACTGAAGTTAACAAGCCTTGCTTTAAGGTTAATTTAGGTTAAAGCCCATCGGCTCAACAATTGTAAATGGTTACTTTTGTTTTTCGAAACAGCATCATGAAAAAATTAAGATGGCTTACGGCGTTGATGGGCATTACACTGCTGGTGATCACCGGCTTCCAGGTGTATTGGCTGAAGAATAATTATGACCGCGAGAAAAAGACGTTGGAAATAAAGGCGCAAGTGGGTTTCCAGGAAGCTGTTCGCAGGTTGCAGGTGCTCAAATTCAAATTGGGGCTTCCGGGAGATACTTTGCACAAGGGCAAAATGAGGGTGTTCGTTACAGATGACATGCAGGGAGATCATCAATTCGGGGTAAATACTTCTCCCAGGAAAACGGAAGTTATCACCCTGGTAAATTCCCTCAGGGACAAGATAAGTGACACGCTCATCAAAAGGATGAAAGGGCCGGAAATGATCATAGGAACACAGAAGGGGGCGATGATAAAGCGGGATTCTATGCCGGGAGAATTCGAGCAGGAACTAAAAGTGAATGGCAAAAGTTTTTATAAATATTTTTCGGGGATAGATTCGCTGCAGGATAGTTTGAAAGTTCCGGAAATAACAGCAGCTTATTCAAAGTCACTAAAGGAGGAAAAACTAAATGTGCCTTTTACCATTGTGCGCCTCGATAGTTCGAAGTTTGAAGAGGAACCGGATATGTCGCATGCAACAGTTGGCTTCTCGCACCCGATCACTTATGAACTGCTATTGGGAAACAGCTTTCCTTATTTGATCAGAAAGATCAGCTTACCTATTCTGTTTTCCATCTTTTTGGTTGGCGTTACCTTGCTTTCATTCGTATTGCTATACCGCACGCTATTGAAGCAGCATCGTTTGGCGGAGATCAAAAATGAATTCATCAGCAATATCACGCATGAATTGAAAACGCCGATCGCTACCGTTGGCGTTGCCATTGAAGCGCTGAAGAATTTCAATGCCATCCAGGATCCGCAACGCACAAGAGAATACCTCGACATCTCTTCCAATGAATTGCAGCGGTTGGGTTTATTGGTAGATAAAGTGTTGAAATTATCGATGCTGGAAAAGAAAGAGATCGAATTGAAATATGAAATGGTTGATCTGCTTTCGGTGGTGAATGAAGTAGCAACTTCTATGCGACTGCAATTGGAAAAATATCACGCCAAACTGCAAATAGATACTGAAGGAGAGCTGAACTTATTTGCCGATCGATTGCATTTGCTGAGCGTTGTGTTTAACCTGCTGGACAATTCTTTGAAGTACAGCAAAGGAGAACCGGTGATACATATCAGTCTCAAGGGCAATGATCATGAAGTGGAGTTGCGGGTGGCAGATAATGGCATCGGCATTTCACCGGAATACAAAAACAAGATCTTCGAAAAATTCTTCCGGGTACCCTCGGGCAATACACACAATACAAAGGGATACGGGCTGGGCTTGAGTTATGTAGCACATATCGTACAAAAGCATCATGGCACGGTATCAGCACAAAGTGAAGAAGGCAAAGAAACAGAGATCATCATTAAACTACCAAAGGAACATGCCGGCAATTAAAATATTATACGTGGAAGACGAACTTTTCCTGGGCAAGATCGTAAAAGAAAGCCTGGAGAGCCGCAAGTATGAAGTAACGATGGAAGCCGACGGCAATAAAGTGTTGGATCTATTCAAACAATTGAGGCCTGATATCTGCGTGCTTGATGTAATGCTGCCGAATAAAGACGGCTTCACCATTGCCGAAGAGATCAGGGCGGTTGATGATAAAGTGCCCATCATCTTCTTAACGGCCAAAACACAAACGGAAGACCTGGTAAAAGGATTCAAGACCGGAGGCAATGATTATATCCGTAAGCCTTTTAGCATGGAAGAGCTGATCGTTCGCATTGAAAATGTTTTGCGTTATAAGAACGGCGACACAGTTGCCGATGATAAAAAAGATATTGTAAAAATTGGCAAGTACACATTTCATCTTAATCACCAGGTGCTGAAAAATAATGATGAAGAAAGAAAATTATCTTTTCGGGAAAGTGAATTATTGAAAGTATTGTATCAAAACCGAGATAAGATCATTGATCGAAGAGATATACTCAACTTACTTTGGGGTAATGATAATTTTTTCAACTCTCGCAACCTCGATGTGTACATCACTAAATTGCGCAGCTACTTAAAGGGTGATCCGAAATTGGAGATATTGACGATAAAGGGGATCGGGTATCGCTTCGTAACCGCTGATTAACCACAGATTAAAAGATTCCACTGATTACACAGATGGAGTTCGCGAACTATGGTCAGTAATAAATAATGTATTCTTCTCAACCTGAGCGAGCGCTCTGTGAAATCCTGATAATCATCCAATCTGTCATCAATCTGTGATTTATCAGCGATTATATTCCTGGGCCGCTGCATTATTCTTTAAAAATATCACACGTCCACTATTTTCCAAATAAACCATCCTCCTTACTTCGCCGCGAATAGAAAGACCTGAAGCTCCCGCCATCACAGCAGTAAAGCCGCCCTTGCCATCGCCCTTTAAGAAGAGCGCAGCCATTGCATCGTAATTACCCGTACCCACATCTGCATCATTGTTGTTGCCGCAAACCAGTAGATCTTTTTTTCCATCGTGATCGAGATCCTCGAAAAGAACATCATTTATAGTTGAGAGCTGTGCCATTTCAGGCAGGGGATTGAAATGAAAATTGTTGTTGCCATCGTTGATGAGAATGCCTGAAGTAAAACAGGAGGTCTTGTAAATATCCATTCCTTTCTTCTGATCGGCAGTGAATAATTCATCCAATGTGCGGCCCGAATACATGCGATAGCGATAATATTTTTTCCGGAACATCGGCATTTGATCGATCAGCTGATCGCGGTGATACATCGGGTAACATTTTCCCTGGATATAATATCCAAGCACTGCGTCGTAGCTTCCGTTGTTATCAAAATCTTTAGCATAAATGGTACAAGGCTCATCAATGCCGGCAAAGATCCTCGAATTCATTCCGCGATTGCCAACGATGATATCCATATCGCCATCATTGTCTACGTCTTCGAGTTTCATGCAATTCCACCAACCAGTCAGCTCATTCATTCCCAATCTTCTTTCTTTATTGGCAACGGTCATTGTCACTTGTGCATCAGTTGGCGAGAATTTCCCATCCTTCCATTTGAATATAATCACGGGCATCCATTCGCCTGCAATAAGCAGTTCGGGTTTATTATCGGCATCAATGTCTTTCCATACTGCAGTATTTACAATGCCGGTTAACGCAGTGAGACTGGGCATATATTCGGCCGTCACATCTTTAAAGACACCGTGATTATTTTGCAGCAGCATGCAATTGTCGTGTTTCGGAAAACGCCCCGGCGTTACACCGCCACCAACAAAAAGATCCATTTGCCCATCGCCATTGAAATCAAGTGGAATGACGCAGGAACCATTATTTGTTTCCGCAGGCAGGGCTGAAAGCGACCTGTTGAAATTTCCTTTGCCATCATTGATATACAGGCGATCCTGGTACAGTGGGCTCCCTGCATCAAATTCGGCGCCACCGCTCACTACATATAAGTCTGCATCGCCATCGCCATCCGCATCAAAGAATGCAGCGCCGCAATCTTCATATTTTTTATCGGTGCCAAAGAAGGCTTGTTTTTTTTCTGTGAAACTACCATCGGCATTTTGCAACATTAATTTCTTCTCATTACCCGTCGAGCCACCGATAAAAATGTCATCCAGTTTATCGCCGTTCACATCGGCCTTTGCATAATAGGGCCCTTTGCGGCTGCACTTGTAAGGAAGAAGCGGCTCCCTTTTAAAATCTATATAATCATTTTCAACCTGTGTGTATTTGAATTTGTTGGGTTGAACAACCTCTTTAAAGATAGGAGCAGGCTTTGCTTCATCAGCAGATCTTACTCCATCCGATTCAAAAATGTCGATGATACGATCGGTGGGCACATTGTTCATCAGGATCTTTTTGCCGGATAGAAAACGAACTTCCACTTTAGGTATAACAGTCATCTTTCCACATCCAAAATGCAGCACGTGCTCCATGGTTGAAAGATAGCCGCGTTGCGGATCATAATGTTGCACCTGCTGGCTGCCTGCATCATCAACAAGCTTAACCATTGCGCCATACACTTCACGCTTCTGCTCTTTATTATTGAAGAAACGAAAACGTAGATAGTGAGAAGGGTTGAGCACATTACTATTGTTTTGCATGATGCTCGCTTCATCATCCATATTGTTCACCACAAGATCAAGGTCGCCATCATTGTCAAGGTCGGCATAGGCGGCGCCATGCGAAAACGAAGCTGCTGCATCACTCCAGGTTGAAGTAGCGTCATCGAAATGAAGCGTGCCGTTATTGTGAAAGAAGTAATTGTTGACCCTTGTTTGCGGGATCAGCTTGAACCATTCTTCCAGGTTTACCGATTGCCCGCGGGCCATCAGGTTCTTTATCGAATCCAACACAAATTCTTTATAATCCCAATCAGTAACGTCACGCTTGTAACCATTGGTGATGAATACATCTTTCCATCCGTCGTTATTATAGTCGGCAATCAGCGGTGACCAACTCCAGTCTGTCTGCGCCATGCCAGAATACCAGGCAATATCGCTGTAGTGCCCATTTCCATTGTTAATACTTACCGAGTTCTTGGGATATTGATAATTTAAACCCAGTTTTTTCATGATCTGGATCTTATCGTAATTCATATTCAGAACAAACAACTGTTTCTGGCGTACCGGATCTTCTGAGGCCATATCGAGGTTGAAAACGTCTTCGAGCCCATCATTATTCAGATCATTGATGTCCATTCCCATCGAGAAAAAACAGGCGTGCTCGAAATAACCTGAATAGTCTTCCCTGAATGTTCCATTCTTATTATTTATATACAAATAATCGGGCTTGTTAAAATCATTGGTTACATAGATATCCGGCCATCCGTCGTGATTAAAATCGTAGATGGCGCCGCTAAGTCCATAGGCATTGTGCGTAAGCAAGCCTGCTTTTTTAGTTACATCAAAGAAATGTCCATTGCGATTTTCGAAAAGCCGGTTGCTTATTTTGTAGGCGGCGGTATCTTCTGCCCTAACGAGTACACCATTTTCCATTTTCGCGGTAAGGCGGGTGATCGTCTCGAAATCGCGGGGATGGTTTACAAAGAACACGTCCATATCACCATCATTGTCGTAATCAACAAAATATGACTGAAGTGAATAACTGTCATCATTCAATCCATATTCTTTTGCCTTTTCGGTAAACGTGTTATTGCCGTTATTGATGTATAAATATTTTTTACCCTTGGCCGCATCTACCGAGTTTGATTTGCACACGAGAATATCCAGGAAACCATCGTTGTTGATATCAAACATGTTCACACCGGTCACCATTTCTAAATTTGTCCCTGCTACCCTTGCCGTTTCTGTGATGTCCCTGAATTTCATATTTCCCAGGTTCAGGTAAAGTTTATTCTGGCCCAGGGTCGAGGAAAAATATATGTCTGGCAAACCATCATTATTAATATCACCAACGGCTACGCCGCTTCCATTGTAAATATGCTGATATTTAAAATAATAGATATCGGCTGTTTCTATCACATCGTTGCGAAACGTAACACCAGTTTGACTGGAGGGAAGGCTGGTAAATAACTTTTGCGACTGCTGCGCATGTACCGCAAAAAAGCTTGCACAAAAAAGAATGAATAATGTCGCGGCTCTTTTATTAATTATATGACAGATCATTGATTGTTATTTTTTTTCATACACCGATAGCACATAAGAACCCACCTGCCGGCCTTGTTGTATGCTGATGCGTGCAGTTTCAGGATAGTGGATACCACCGTAAACACGGCTCCAGGTAGATTCTTCAGCAGCGGCATAAAACGATTTAAAACTCCTTGGCTTAATTCCAAAAGGGATCTCCGTATTGTCGGTGAAAGAATAATTTTCGCCCAACAGTTTGGTAAGAACAGTGGCAGCAGCATTGGACACCACCGCATGGCCACTGGTGAATTCGGGGAATGGAGGCGTTTGTATCAGCGGTTCCCATTTCGCATCCACAAACCTGTTGATCACCGTCACCGGGCGTATCAGATCGGTCTTGAATTTTTCATCCCAGCAACTAATGAATGCGTCGAACATGGCGATGCCGGCCAATGTGTACGCCTGCGACGCTTTGGTAACGGAAACATTTCTTTCGATGCAGGCCTGTCTTGTGATCATCAGCCAATGGCCGCCGGGAGATACTTTGTGAATGAAATAAGTAAGATGTCCATCCACCACCGAAATATTCGGATTGTCGTCCCAGTATCTTGCGATACTATTTTTTGTTGAGTCTTTGGCTTTGCTGATGCGGTAAACTTCCATCACATTGTCTTTGAAGAACGCGGATTTACGATCGGCATTGTAGAGTAATTTTTTAGCCGGTGAGAACTGTCCGCAACTTTTCAGCGTAAGTGGCCGGATCATGTTCCAGAACGGTTCCAACGCCTGGCTGTAATCATTGGGCGTGGGTTGCCAGGATCCCGGTTTTTTATTTAGCACGTACCGTGTCATGCCACGCGATTTGAGGTAATTGTCTTTTTTTGTCCAGGAGATGATACTGTCTGCCACCTGTTTGCCAAAAGCGATAGAGTTTTTTGCGATCGTATTATCGTTGTGTTGCATGATCGAATCAACAAATGCCTTGCGCCAGTCCTCTATTTTGTATTCGGAGCCTACAAGATTTTGACCCACATAAGAAAAGGAGACACATGCTGCGATAAAATTATCTATTTGGACACCCTTGGGTAAGTCGGGAATATTATTAAGGCCGTTCAACTTTCCCGATAAAGAAGGAAGAGAGAGATCATCATTCCTGATACATTCATAAAAGGCAATATTGGGATAAACGTAGATCCTGCTGGAGATGGTTGGATTGTAAACATCATCCATCACCGTATAGATCAAAAGTTTATTCAGGTCGTGCAGAGCCTGCGCCTTGTCCTGGGCAAAAATACTGGTGTTGCCAATAAACAAGAATGATAGCAGGATGATGGCACGTGTTCCTGTTTTGCGTAAAGCCAAATTCATTTTTTGAGGATTGTGATGTAGGGTCAAATTTAATGAAAGATACTGGATACTAGAGCGCCGATACCAGATGCCGGATACGGGATCAGAGTCTACTAATTATAAGGGGTTTGCTGAGTAGTGGGATGTCACGGCTCCCATTAAATAAAAGCTTTTCAATATTTGAGCTGTATCAAGTATCTAGAATCCAGGATCTAGTACGCATCCTCCTCCCGTTTCAAGCTCTTATCCAAAATAAAAGTGCCACAGGGGATGATCGCTGCCAAAAAGGCCTTGCCTAGCCAGGCGCCATTTTTCTTCAATGTGCCCCACACTTCAAAAGCAAAATACAGGAAGCTGATGAATAAGGCGCCGTGTATCCAACCACATATCTTAACTGCTTCAGGAAAATGCAGCAAATATTTAAGAGGCATTGCAACAAGCAATAAAACCAAGAACGAAACACCTTCTGCTATAGCGATGATCCTGAAGCGATGTATTAATTTTTTGTTTGCTGGTGTATTCATAAAATAAGTTTTGCCCCCATCCCCTGAAGGGGAGTTATTCAGCGACCCTGATTTATTTAAACAGTCTATTTAGTGGAGAATCCAAATCCTTTGACTATAAAAGAACCTTCAATATATTTTACTCCAGGTTCCCTTCCTTCGACTGCGCTCAGGATGGGCGGAGGGTCAATAATCAATCACCTGCTCAACAATACTTTCCGGAATTTCTCTCCACTCATATTGCTGATTACGTAACTGAGGTTCAAAGCCAGCTTCTTTGATCGCGGCTTGTATAGTGGTGCTGGTAAAACGATGAGGAGCTCCTGCAGCGCTCACCACATTCTCTTCGATCATGATGCTTCCGAAGTCGTTGGCGCCACCATTCAAACACAATTGCGCAACAGATTTGCCAACAGTGAGCCAGCTGGCCTGTATGTTTTTAATATTGGGCAACATGATCCTGCTGATTGCGATCATTCGGATATACTCTTCGGCTGTAGTGAGATTATGTACGCCACGGATCTTGGCCAGCAATGTATCCACATCCTGGAAGGTCCATGGAATGAAAGCGAGGAAACCCTTTGCAGACTCGGGTTTGCGACTTTGCACTTCGCGAAGCTTTACCAAATGTTCGAAACGTTCTCTTAGTGTTTCCACGTGGCCAAACATCATCGTAGCAGAGGTGGTGATGTTAAGCTTATGTGCTTCGTGCATGATATCGAGCCATTCCTGCGCACCGCATTTGCCCTTGCTGATCAATCGGCGAACGCGGTCGGTGAGTATCTCTGCACCGGCGCCAGGCAAACTGTCCATGCCCGCTGCTTTCAATGCCATCAACACTTCGCGGTGTGTTGATTTTTCTAACTTGGTGATATGCGCCACTTCTGGTGGTCCAAGTGTATGTAATTTGATATTCGGATATAATTGCTTGAGCTGACCAAAGAGATCAACATAAAAACTTAGTCCCAGGTCAGGGTGATGTCCCCCCTGCAATAGCAACTGGTCACCACCAAACTTTATCGTCTCTTCGATCTTTCTTTTATAGGTTTCGATATCGGTGATATAAGCTTCGGCGTGCCCTGGTATGCGGTAGAAATTACAAAACTTGCAGTTGGCGATGCATACGTTTGTGGTATTCACATTGCGATCGATCTGCCAGGTAACTTTTCCGTGCGGCACCTGTTTCTTGCGACATTCATTGGCCACATACATCAATTCCGTGAGTGCGGCATTTTCAAAAAGAAACATGCCTTCTTCTACGGTGAGGAATTCGAAATTGAGGGCTTTTTGGAGGAGGTCGTCTAATTGCATAAAACAATGATGTGATCGTGTGCAAAGGTACGTTCAAATGTCTGAACTATGATTCTTATGATTGGTATGATTACTATGATTTTACTCCATTTCAATCATACCAATCATAAGGATCATAGTTTACCGCCCATCCAATTCTCCCTCATCCATTTGTGTAATAATCCGTCAAACTACATCCATTAGTTTGTACATTCGATTAACCAGCACATGAGAACGTTATATTGCACCATATTGTTTCTATTCGGCATTTCTGTATGCCAGGGCCAGGAGATACTGTCCGAGCCCAATGCTAAACTGATCACCCGCTTTCCCTTCAAACAATACAGCGGGGGCGTAATGGTTATACAGGGATTGTTTGGCAACATCAAGGATACATTGAATTTTATTTTGGATACCGGCAGCGGTGGCATCTCATTGGATTCCTCCACCTGCGATGAATTTCATATCCCTTTAACGCCAACCGATACTACTATCACGGGTATCGGGGGAGTAAGAAAAGTGTCTTTTTCATTCGACCAGCAACTTCAACTTCCGGGGCTCAAGATCGACCACCTCAATTTTCACGTGAACGACTATGACGTACTAAGCAGTGTGTACGGTGAAAAAGTGGACGGTATTATCGGCTATAGTTTTTTCAGCCGCTATATCGTGAAGCTCAATTTCGATAGCAATATGGTGGAAGTATATACCCCGGGAAAGATCAGCTACCCCAGGGAAGGCCACACGCTGCACCCTGTGTTTACCGCTCTTCCTATTCAATATTTACAGATCAAAGACAAAAGAAAAACCAATTTCAATTATTATTTCGATACCGGCGCCGGGCTTTGTTTTTTGATGAGCGAGCAATACGCAAGGGACAGCGGTATTTTGCTTTCGCGCCGTAAACCGGTGATCACTCAGGCGGAAGGAATGGGAGGCAGGTCACAGATGCGGCTTACCGTGGTCAAGGAACTTAAGATCGGGCCCTACCGTTTTCGGCACGTACCCACTTATTTATACAATGATGAATACAATGTAACCTCCTACCCTTTTGTGGGCGGCCTTGTGGGCAATGACCTCTTGCGCCGCTTCAATTTGGTAGTGAATTATCCCAACCGGGAGATACACCTCAAGCCCAACAGCCATTTCAACGACCAGTTTGATTATGCTTATACAGGTCTTGGTATTTATTATGTTGCCGGTAAGATAATGGTGGAAGATATAGTACCCAACTCCCCTGCCGATATCGCAAAGATCAAAGTGGGAGACGAAGTATTTTCAGTGGGCAACAACTTCACGCACAATATCCAGGCGTATAAAAATATTCTGCAGTCGTCGGGTGACGATATTAAGGTGATCGTGCAGCGGGAGGGAAAGATGGTGCTTTTGAATATTCACCCGATCAGCATTGATTAGGGCAAGTGGGGAATGGCAAGTGGAGAGTGGGACGAAAAGCTTTGCGAATTGAACATCCCTTCTAGCCACTTGCCACTCACCGTTCCCCACTCACCACTCGCCATCCCTCATTTACCCTAAATTTGCAGAATGATCCAATTTGAACGATTTGTTTTGTCCAATGGCTTACGCGTATTGGTGCATGAAGATAAAAGCACGCCGATGGCGGTGGTAAATGTATTGTATGATGTGGGGGCAAGAGATGAAAATCCCACCAAGACAGGTTTTGCGCATTTGTTCGAACACCTGATGTTTGGTGGCAGCATCAATATCCCGGTTTACGACGAACCGCTGCAAACTGCGGGTGGCGAAAATAATGCCTACACCACCAATGACCTCACCAACTATTATTGCCAGCTACCGGCAGAGAATGTAGAAACTGCATTCTGGCTGGAAAGCGACAGAATGCTATCACTTGCCTTCAGCAAAAAAAGCCTGGAAGTGCAGCGCAAAGTGGTGTGCGAAGAATTCAAAGAACATTATATCAATAAGCCTTATGGAGATGTATGGCATAAGATGCGGGAGATCGCTTATACTACGCATCCCTATCGCTGGATGACGATCGGCGCATCGCTGAGCCATGTTGAGGATGCAACATTGGATGATGTGAAAGCATTTTTTAAAAAACATTATACACCGTCGAATGCCATTTTAGTGGTTGCAGGAAATGTTAGTTTGGAGAAAGTGAAAGAACTGGCTGAGAAATGGTTTGGCCCGATTCCCGCCGGTGAAAAATATGATCGTGATCTTCCAAAGGAGCCAAAACAAACAGCCGCGAGATCGATGGAAGTAAAGGCGAATGTTCCCCTGGATGCATTGTATAAATGCTGGCATATTTATTCCCGCACAGATATGCGTTACTATGTTACCGACCTGATCACCGAGATCTTGGGCGGTGGTGGTTCGTCAAGATTGTTCCAGGCGCTGGTAAAAGAAAAACAATTGTTCAGCAATATTGAGTGTTATCATTTGGGAAGTACCGATGCCGGTTTATTGACCATTGAAGGCAAACTGGTAAAAGGCGTTAAAATGGCCGATGCCGAAGCAGCCTTGAATGAAGAATTGATCAAGCTGCAGGCAGATGGTATAAGCGAGCGTGAATTGGATAAGGTGAAGAATAAAACAGAGAGCATGATCGCCTTTGAAGACATGAGTGTGATGAGCCGTGCGGCAAGTATCGCGATGTATGAATTACTGGGCGATGCAGACCTGATCAACCAGGAATTGCAAAGATACCAGGCCGTAACGGCTGCAGAATTGCAGGAGCAAAGCAAAATCATCTTTGATGAGAACAACTGCAACACGCTGTATTATTATGCTCAAAATTAGTTGCTGATGACCGACAATACCCGACATCCCCGGCATAATTTCTTGATCGAGCGCATCGCTTTTTTTAGCGATGCGGTGTTTGCTATTGCCATTACATTGATGGCGATCGAGATACATCCGCCCGTGGTACACAAGGGTGATACGGCAGAGATGGTATGGGATCAGTTCAAAGAGCTGCTCCCCGAATTCCTGGGATTGCTTGTAAGCTTTTGGTTGATCGGAACTGTGTGGATGCGCCATCACCAATTATTCAAATACGTTGATAATTTTGATATGCGGTTTATGAGCATCAACCTTTGGCTGCTCTTTACTATCATACTTTTTCCTTTCAGCACGAGCTATTTATTTAATTCGCTTTTTCACGGAGGCAATAGCAAGTTGCAGGTTTACTTCTACCTTGGCGTCCCGTTTTTTTGCAACCTGATCTTATATCGTTTGTATCGTCTTGTCAATAAAAAACATTTGAAGGGAAAGGCTGACACTGCCTTTCGAAGATCTTTGTCTTCTCTTGGTGGAATGATAATCGGTTTTGCGTTGGCATTGGCATGGACAGCTATCATGCCATTGGACTATCAACCTTTTGGCTACATGTTCCTGGGGTTGGGAGGAATATTAGATTTAATTAACAGGAAAAAATTTAGAACAAAATGATCAATCGTACAGAAGCACCACCGATAAAAGACGCAGTTGAATTCGACCTGCGATTAAAACCTTACGAATATTTTGAGTTGGATAATGGCGTGCCCGTGTACACTGTTAATGCAGGAACGCAGGAAGTGCTGCAGATCGAGCTGGTGTTTTATGCTGGTAACTGGTTTGAAAAACAAAAGACCGTTGCATCTGCCACCAATTTCATGTTGAAGAATGGCACGAGCAAGAGAAACGCTTTCCAGATCAATGAAGACTTTGAATATTACGGGGCCTATTGCAACCGGGCTTGTTATAATGAAACGGCAGTAGTGAATTTGTCTACGCTCAGTAAACATCTTCCTGAATTGTTGCCGGTATTGCGGGAGATGATCACCGATTCAATTTTTCCGGAAGAAGAACTTGCGGTATATAAGCAAAACTCAAAACAAAGGCTGAGTGTGAGTTTGAAGAAATGTGATTTTATAGCTACCCGGCTTATCGATGCATCTGTTTATGGTGAGCTGCATCCTTATGGAGCTTTTACCAACGCTGAAGATATTGATGCATTAAGCACTGACAAGATGAAGGAATTCTTTCAGCAATATTATTTAAATGGCGAGTGCGTGATCTTTGCTTCAGGAAAAATTCCATCCGACCTGCAGCAGCAATTGAATGAAAATTTTGGCAAGCATTCCATTCGCAAGCCTTCATTCGCCGTTGATCCTATTTCGATCAATGCGGCAGTTGAAAAAAAGTATCGAATACAAAATGATCCTGATGGTGTGCAGGGTGCAATACGTATCGCAAGGCCGTTCCCCAATCGCCATCACCCCGACTTTATGAAAGTGATGGTGCTGAATACTTTGTTTGGCGGTTATTTTGGTTCGAGGTTGATGAGCAATATCCGGGAAGACAAGGGCTACACTTATGGCATTCATAGCTATGTACAAAATCATTTGCAACAAACCGCCTGGCTGATCAGTACCGAAGCCGGTAAAGATGTTTGCGAAGCAACGATCAGCGAAGTGTATAAGGAAATGCAATTGTTGAGAGAAGAAGTGGTGGGAGAAGAAGAGCTGTCATTGGTTCGGAATTATTTGATGGGAACAATACTTGGCGATCTCGACGGCCCGTTCCAGATCATGGGCAGATGGAAAAATTTAATTCTGAATAATCTCAACGATAAGTATTTTTATGAATCTATAGAAACGATAAAACATATTTCTGCGGAAGAGTTGAGAGAGCTGGCGAAAAAATATTTAGTGCCGGAAGAGTTTTATGAATTGGTTGTGGTTTAAAACGAAATGTTTGTTGTCATGCTGGGGAACGAAGCATGACAAAAGGCCCATACGGTAAAAAAATATGTTATGGAAAAATGGCTGATCAAAATATTAGTTTGTTCTGTAAACGTCTTCATCCTTGCCTATATACTGCCCGGCATTTTCATCGTTGATTTTTTTACGGCCATCATTGTAGCTATTGTGCTATCGCTTCTCGATGCTATTATCAAGCCCTTGCTGATCTTACTCACACTGCCCGTCACTATTCTTACATTGGGCCTGTTCTTATTTGTGATCAATGCTGCTATCATTTTGCTCGATGCGCATTTTGTGCATGGATTTAAAGTGGATAGTTTCTGGTATGCATTGTTATTTGGTGCTTTGCTGTCTTTCTTCAATTCGATCGTGCATAAGCGGGCGTTTCCAGATAAAAAGGATGCGGTGAAAGAATGATCTCTCCTTCAAGATTGGGAGGCCCATCGTGCGTCGGCTCATCCCGCCAGGTGCATCAAGTAACATATTAACGTTGGCTTAAGACGGCGGCAATATATACATTGAAAAAAAGAACATAGCTTTATCAATTCAAAGTCCTGGAAAAAGAGGGCTGGTGTGCAATATATATTATGCGTAGAATTATTTTGTTGGCTTTCCTAATCGGCTGCGGTTTATCCTCACAATACAGTTTCGCCCAAGGCACTACTGCCGATGCGTACAATATCAAAGTGCAGGTGAAGCCTTACAAAAATGAAAAGGTTTACCTCGGGCATTATTTTGGCGGCTATATTCATGTTGTTGATTCTGTAGTATTGAACGACAGATCTGAAGCAGCCTTTAAGGGTCCAGTAAAATTACCGGATGGGATCTATGCAATATTTTATCCCGACAGATCTTATATGTGCGATGTGATGATCGATACCATGCAGCATTTTTCGATAATTGCTGAACGGCCTGCCAAGGGGGATCTGATATTGCAGTTCAAAAATTCACCCGATAATACGCTGTTGGATCAATATGAAAATTATATGCTGGTGAAAGGCAAAGCCAGGCAGGAGGCGCAACAAAAATTGCAGCATGCCAACGGAAAATTAGATTCATCGGTATGGAAATACAAACTAGCGACGATCGATGATTCTATTCAAAATTTTAGGGAGAATATCATAAAAAAAATTCCGGGCTCGGCATTAAGCCGCTTATTCATTACTATGCGTGAGGTTAAACTGCCCGCCCCACTTAAAGAACCTACGAACCCCACCGATTCAGCAGCGGCCAGGCAGTTCATCAATGATCATTACTGGGACGGAGTGAATTTTTGGGATGGCAGTCTCACCTACTCTCCGTCTTTTGAAGATAAGATCGATAAGTATTTTCTTGAAGTGTTGCCAAAAGATGAGGATACGATAATAAAAAAGATCGACTGGATGATGAGCTACGCCGTAGCCAGCGATCGCATGACGGAATTTTTACTTCGCCGGTTGGTATTTGGAAGCATGAATCACAGCTATACATGGGGCAATAAAGTTTTCATACATCTCTTCGAAAAGTATGTGGCACCAAAAACATACAGCTGGCTTACAGAAGAAGAGCGAAGGGTGATCAGCGAGAGAGGTTATGTTTTGATGGGCAAAACGGTCGGTTCACCAGCTCCGGATATTAGCTTACCATCCTTAGATGGAAAAAACATTTCACTGTATTCAGTTAATGCAAACTATACCATACTCAGTTTTTGGGATCCGCTTTGTAGTCATTGCCGGTTAATCTTACCCAAACTGGATTCTCTTTATAATAAAGAATGGAAGGCGGCTGGAATAAAAGTATTTTCCATTGGCAATGAAACCGATGGTACTAAAGATGATTGGGTCAAATACATCACCGTGGAGCATAACCTGCAAGACTGGACAAATGTTTACGCTTCTCTTGCCGACAACAAAAAGCGTTATGATGCCGGATTGAAGGATTATGTACAATTGTATGACGTAATGTATTTCCCTTCCTTCTTCCTTTTGGATAAGGACAAAAAATTTATTGCCAAAAGGCTAAAATTCGAGCAAATGGTTGATCTACTGGGCTTAATACTGAAGCAAAACCGATAATAAGGGGCCATCTGCAGATATTTCTCCCGTCCATTGCATAATAAATGGGATATAATTGCGTTAATTTCTTCGACGTAAACCAAAATACCTCCCACTATGAAAAACTACTTCATCCTGGCATTATTGCTGGCAACCACCACACTTATTTCAGTAACAGGTACAGCCCAGGTAACTGGCCGCAACGTAACCTTTGTTCAAATTCCCGACGGAAGCTTTGCGCTCAATACAGACGGAACATGGAAGCAACGCACCCATACCACTGTTTCTGATCTTAAAGAAACAAAAAGGGATGAGTCGTCGGTGTACTTATTTGACGCCAACAGAAATACTTCCATTCAACTTGATATTGCTAAAAAAGAAGTTTACACAGCATCGGATAAATCTGAGAAAACCAAACTGTGTGATGTAACAAAGATCCTCGAGGGCCCGGTTGGTTATACCAGGTGCGCATTGGATAACATGACCTTTGATACCAACCAACTGGTAGATGTGGCTTATGGTGCCGATGGCAAATTCAAATACAAAACCCATGTAAGCGGTACAATAAAATTCGATGCCAAAACATTTGGCGATCCTGCTCCCGGAGTTGATAAGGTTGGATATTATAAGATCGTGGCAAATCCATCGATTGGTTCAGGCGACTAAGTAATAAACCCCCACTAAATAAAAAGACGGCACAAACAATGTTTGTGCCGTTGCCTATTTATGTGAAACCAAACTATTGTATTTTCATATTGTATCTCTTCGCCTGCACTTTAATGATCCTCTCCACTTCTGTTTCTAAAGTCGCTTCTTTAGATCTTGCCGCATTCTTTTTCCTTTCTTCAGCGATATAATTTTCACGTTGCGTATTAACTGTTTCAATTTCTTTTTGAACTGCACTGCGCTGTGTCTTTTTCTCTTCAATGATCTTTTTCAGATCTTCATTGCTTTTCCTTTGCAAACTATCAGGTAAAGTTTTCTTATCAAGTTTTTTTAGAAATTCGTCGGTGTTGCCATCTTTATCCCTGTCTACCAGGTCCCAGCTACCGTTATTATACAACTTGGCGTTACCCTTCACTGCAACTCTTTTTGCCGCGCCAGCCGTGCTGACCTTGGCATTCGCGGCGTCCATTTGCCACTGCATAGCTTGTTTACCAGCCCCGAGGTCGCCATAAGCTATATAAGTTCCATTGAGTTTGGTATTGAGCGTAAACAAGATGCTATCATATGGCGTTGGTATCTCCTCGATCTTCGCATCCTGGTTAATATTGGTAAAGCTACCATCGCCACATTCGGCATTGAGGTTCCAATGCTCCCTGATGCCCTGCATACGGTCGCCGCAATAAACGGTGTTTACGATCACACCCTTGGTCTTTGCTTCGTTGCATGCTTTTGTGTAAACAATATCGCCTTGCAAAAAGTCTTCATTGCCAGCAATAAAGATCACCTTATAACTATTTTGAGAATTATCCCAGTTCAATTCTTTAAGCGAACTAAAGATCACGTGGCCGCAAAATTCGTCACCACCTTGTGTCTTCAGGCTGAAAAGATTTTTAGAAACGGAGTCGAGGTCATTGGTAAAAGCATTGATCTGTTTTACATAACCTTGTTTTGCATCATTGGTGGTTCTTCCATATTCGTACAACGCAATTTCGATCTGCGGGCTCACATTATTATCGCACTGTGCTTTGCCCATTGTGCTTACCATATTCCACAAACTCGCCTTAGCCTGTTCGATGAGGCCGTCCATGCTATTGCTTACGTCGAGCAAGATGGCAACTTGTATTTTAGGAGCTACAACAGGTATATGTTTTGGCCGATGAGTTTTGTTGTGAGGCTTTACGAATGCCGTTAAGGAGAATGTTGTACAAACTAAAACTGCAACAGTGATTGGTTTAAACAGTGCTTTCATAATTGGTTGTTTTCGGAAAGATGCAAACAGTTTATCGTTTTCACAAGCGGCAATGGGTAAATGGAAGTTGATTAGTATTTAATTAACAATTTGGCGAGTGGGGATTGGTAAGTGGTGAGTGGGAATGACCCAATATTTTGAACTGCTTCTCCCACTCGCCATTTTCCACTTCCCACTACCCATTTTCAATTAACTTCGCCAATAATTATCTCGCATCTCTCATGCAATTCAATAGAAAAGATCTAAGTAACGACGAACTGGTAAGCCTGTACAAAAAACTGCTGCTGCCAAGGATGATCGAAGAAAAAATGCTGGTATTGCTTCGACAGGGAAGGATCAGCAAATGGTTTAGTGGAATCGGGCAGGAAGCGATTGCCGTTGGAGCCACGATGGCATTACAACAAGACGAATGGATCATGCCCCTGCACCGCAACCTCGGCGTATTCACCACCCGAAACATGCCCCTGAGCAAATTGTTCATGCAGTGGCAGGGCAATAAGGAAGGTTATAGCAAGGGGAGGGAAAGAAGTTTTCATTTCGGTACGAAGGAGCATCATATATGCGGCATGATATCGCATCTTGGTCCGCAGTTGGCCATTGCTGATGGGGTAGCACTGGCATATAAGCTAAGAAAAGAGAATAAGGTTTCCCTTGCATTCACCGGTGATGGAGGTACAAGCGAGGGTGATTTTCATGAAGCATTGAACACTGCTGCTGTTTGGGACCTGCCCGTCATCTTCATCATTGAAAACAATGGATACGGATTAAGCACACCGGTAAATGAGCAATACCGTTGCGAAAGTTTGGTCGACAAAGCAAAGGGCTATGGTATGGAAGGCGTGAAGATCGATGGAAATAATATTCTCTCTGTTTATGACACCATCAAAGGGGTAAGAGATTACTGCATAAAAAATCAAAAGCCCTACCTGATCGAATGCATGACCTTTCGCATGCGTGGGCACGAGGAAGCCAGCGGCACAAAATATGTTCCGAAGGAACTGTTTGAAGAATGGGCAGAAAAAGATCCATTAAAAAATTACGAGCGCTGGCTGATCGCCGAGGGAATTCTCAGCGAAATAAATATTGCTGAACTAAGAAATGAAACGAAAGATCATATCGAATCAGAATTGAAATTAGGGTATGAAGCGAAGGCGATGGTAGTGGATATGGAAGAAGAGACGAAAGATGTTTATGCCGAAAGAGTCCTGCCCCCATCCCCTAAAGGGGAGTTATTTGACGCCTCTGCTTCGGGTATCAAACATCCGGAAAAAAGATTCGTTGATGGTATTAAAGAAGGCCTTCATCAAAGCATGCTCAGGCATCCCAATTTAATTTTAATGGGACAAGATATTGCTGAATACGGCGGCGCTTTTAAGATCACTGAAGGTTTTGTTGATGAGTTTGGAAAAGAAAGAGTACGTAATACGCCCTTGTGCGAGAGTGCTATCGTTGGCGCTGCACTCGGCCTCAGCCTGGAAGGATACAAAAGCATGATGGAAATGCAGTTTGCCGATTTTGCAACCGTTGGTTTCAACCAGATCATCAATAACCTGGCGAAGATCCATTATCGCTGGGGACAAAATGCTGATGTAGTGATACGCATGCCAACCGGTGGTGGCGTGGGCGCAGGGCCATTTCATTCGCAAAGTAATGAAGCATGGTTTGTGCATACTCCAGGGTTGAAAGTGGTTTATCCCTCTACGCCTGCGGATGCCAAGGGATTGTTGATCGCCGCCATCAACGACCCCAATCCCGTTTTATATTTTGAACACAAGGCTTTGTATAGAAGTGTAAGCGGGCCTGTGCCGGAAGAATATTATGAAATTGAAATTGGCAAGGCAAGATTGGTTACCAGCGGAGATGATATCAGCATCATCACTTACGGAGCTGGCGTGCACTGGGCGATGGATTATGCAAAGAACCACAGCGATATTTCAATTCATATTTTAGATCTCCGCACTTTACTCCCGCTCGACTACCATGCGATACGTGAAGCCGTAACAGCCACCGGAAAAGTTTTGCTATTGCATGAAGACACGCTCATCGGCGGTATCGGTGGCGAGATCGCTGCATGGATATCGGAACATTGTTTTGAACATTTGGATGCACCTGTGATGCGCTGCGCAAGTTTGGATACACCGATACCTTTTAATTTGGAATTGGAGAAGAATTTTATGGCTTATAGTAGGCTGGGAGAGAACATTGAAAAGCTGATGAATTATTAACAGCTCGTGCAGAGCTACGCCAAAGAATAAATTCCCATTACCTGTGGATCTTGCTCTAGTGCATCTCTGTCATATATCGTTACAATATATTTTCTACTATTCTGATCATTAAACTCTAAAATGTCTAAGTATTCTCCCGTCCGAGATTGATCTTCACGGAGTGTTTTTAATGCTGCCAAATCACCGGCTTTAATTAGTATTTCAATTTCACTATATTCTTCTTGAATTAAAGAAATAGTTTTTAAACTTTGAATGTTATTCACTTCAGTTATGCCAAACTGGTTATTTGCTAAAACACCTCTTATAATGTAGTTGTTATATTCCATGTAAATAAACTTTGGAACACGAACGCCGGCGGAATAGTGATAACAGAAAATCACTTCATCTTCGTCAACTCTCCCTTCTGCCCCGTATTAATAAACCAAGCCTTCATAACATTTCCATCAGCACCCACCTCAAACTCTATTTGCCGATCCGAACCATCAGAATAAAAGAACTTGGTATTTGATTCCGGCTTCAATTCGATATCAGCTGTACCCTGGCGATGACGATATAATTTCCCGTCTTTCTTGATGAACACTAATGTAAGGAAGGCGGAATATTTTCCTACATAACGATCAAGCAGCGTGGTATCAATAGCTACCTCCTTATGTTGATAGGGCATCAGCAGCGGTTCGTTGGCAAGGATATTTTGAATGCCCGCATTGAATTGCGGTGCACTGGATTCATTATTGGAAAGAATGATGATGGTTTTATTGCTGTCGACAAAACGGGAGATATAAGTAATGTATCCCGGCCAGCCACCGCTATGAGTGATGAGTTTTCCCTTGTCCGTATGCGGCTGCACCATCACACCAAAGCCATAAAAACCGGTAGAATCGCGGGGCGACATTTGTACCAGCGGCGACAACATCTCATCCAGCGCCGTTTTGCTCACCAGGTTGTTGCCATACAAGGCACGATCCCATTTAAAAAGATCTCCGGTGGTGGAGTTTACACAGCCGTCACCAACAATGCCATCGAGATAATATACATAGTCAAACTTCGCCAGGCTATCCGGCAGAATATAGCGATGCAGGCTGTCGGAATAAACAAACCCAAGTGCGTAATTATCCGGAATTTTTTTGAGTGAGCGCCGGGTATTGTAAACAAATGTATGCTCCATACCCAGCGGCTTAAAAATATTCGCTTTCATGAAGTCAGCATAACGCTGCCCCGAAACCTTTTCAATAATTGCAGCAAGTACGGCATAACCAGTGTTAGAATATTTCCATCTCGTACCCGGAGTGAAGAATAGCGTATCATGCCCTTGGTTAAGCATGCTGAGAACGTCTTTGTTGTAAGCTATCTTTTTATGATCCCAGTCTTTTTCAAACTGATCTTCGTATTCGGGTAGCCCGGAAGTATGGGTGAGTAGTTGGCGAATCGTAATATTTGTATAGGGAAACAAGGGGAAGAATTTAAACACCTTGTCCTCATAACTAAGCAAGCCCTTCTCTTTACAGATCATAATACCCATTGCGGTGAATTGCTTTGACAAAGATGCAAGTTCAAATACGGAGTTATTATCCAGCATTCTCTTTGTATTGTAATCCGCATAACCCAGCGCATCCTGGTAAATGATCTTTCCGTTTTCCGCCACCAGTACATTGCCATTGAAACGAAAATAATCATGCTGGCCTTTCATGAACTGGCTGATGAGTTGTGCGTGGTTTTGCTGCGAAAAAGCAGCGATTGGAAAAAGGAGAAGAAGCGTGAGTATTTTTTTCATGGCGATCAAGTTATTTCACAAAGATGCGCAAAGAATTTCACAAAGGTTCACTGAGGTATTTCTTTGTGAATCTCTGTGGTCCTCGGTGCTACTTTGTGGAAGTATTCTCATTCTCCCGGATGATAACTCCTCTCCACATGCTCCATCACGTCTTCCTTATAAAACAACACATCCTTGAATTTTCCCTTTGCATACATCTGCATTTGATCGGTGAAATGTTTGGATGAAGGATCACCGCTTTCGCCACCCGCGAGCAATGACCTTGCTTTTACTTTTTTACCAAATTCAACGGCGCAGATAAAACTATTTCCATTTACACCATATCTTTTTGTTGTGCCCGGAAAATACTTACTGGTATAAGAGGGCAGCATTCCCCAGGTTGATGAAGCAAAGCCAACGGGAATACTGGGTTGATCATCTTTATATTGTTGATCGATATCGGATGAGATGCGTTGGTAGCGATTGATCTCCCCCCAGGGTTTGGACCATGTTCCATATTTTATTTTCAGTTCGACAATGGTTCTAATAAAACTCTGAAGCAGATCATTACTATCGTTGGCCGCAAATGCCTTTAGCTTTTCCACAAAACCCGAATCGCTGCCATTTACATGTGTATTACGAATGGCGGGCAATATGCTCTCTCCCCAAGTTATGGCAAGTGTTGTGGCTACCGACTGCTCAGATGTTCGAAAGTCCCACTTTTTCATGATCGCAATTGGATCCAGTAGGATTGGTGTATCCTGCGGAAAACTTCTGTTATATGAACGGATCAATGCAGGGACCAGTATCTCAAAAGCACTGAGGCGAGTGTCATAACCGGAAGCGATAAGTCTTGGTATTGTATAAGATGATCCGCTTTCCAATACTCTCACCGCATTTATACCGCGAAAATTTTCTTTATCGGGCGCCATGTATGTGGGATAATCTTTTTTCAGCGGACTGTTTTTTCCCGCAGCAGTGAAAGGTGTGGAGTTGCAATTCTGCAGCCAGCCATTTGGCGGGTTGATGATATGCACGGTTTGATCTGTAAAATGCAGGCCTTTCCATTCAGTAGCACTGGTGCTACCATCAACAGGTTTACTCCAATCGTAGCTGGTATCTCTTATCGGTATCCGGTTGCCATGCCAGTAGGCAATATTACCTTCGGCATCGGCATATATTGTGTTATTGGAAATATTACCTAACAGGTAAAGTGTTTTTTTAAACTGTTCAAAATTCTGCGCCGTATTTCGCCACCAGCATTGAATAAGCCCGTCCCGCATCCGGTTATCGGCACGCAGACTCAAATATTGTCCGTTCTTTTTCGCCATTACCGGTCCATGATGAGTGTACAATACTGTAAAATCTTTGTTGATGATGCTGTTGCCGTTCTTATAGTGGATGGCTATTTTTTTTTCGGTCACCTTTCTTTCGGCTCCGTCATATTGATATACCCAACCATTATTTTTCTTATTCATCTTTTCAATATAGGCATCTGCTGCATCTACATCGCTTGAAGCATGCATCCATCCACAATGTTCATTGAATCCCTGGTAAATAAAGAATTGTCCCCAGGTTACCGCGCCGTAAACATTTAATCCTTCCTCGCTTACCATATGTACTTCCGGCCTGAAATAAAAAGTCACGTGTGGGTTGATGTATAACATGCTATTGCCGGATGCAGTTATTTTGTAAGACAATGCGAAGCCATTTGAACCGGTTAGGTCTTCATCAGTTTGCAGTTTGCGGTTGACAGTTGGCAAAGCAGCTTGCGCATTTGGTAATTTCTTACCTGCTGGCTGCAGACTGCTCAAAGCCTTTCCATTTGAATATAGATCCTTAAGATCATCTGCGTTAAGATCAGCTGTATTGATGGCTCCGATACTTCCATCTGTCCATAGTAATGGATACCAGGCCTGGAAATGATTGAGCAGTGCTGGTTTTGTTTCGGGATGTTTGTAGAGATAATAATTGATACCGTCCGCGAATGCATCCATCAGTTTTTGCAGCCAGAACGGTGAATTTTTGTAATCCGCTATTGCATCGGTCGAATCTATTATCATGCGCATCAGCAAGTCGTCGTATAAAGTGGAAATGCCTTTCACTTCACTCCGCCGTCCCAGCTTTTCGATATAATTCATCTCCACTCTTTTAAAATCATCTTCGCATTGTGCGTACATTAAACCAAACACAGCATCAGCGTTTGTTTTTCCATAGATATGCGGAATGCCAAAGCTGTCGCGGATGATGGTAACGTTTTGGGCTTCTGTTTTCCAGCGGCTGATATCTTTTGAAGAAGGTTGCTGCGCAAAAACGTCAGCGGGAAAAAAGATCAAAAAGAAAATGATGTTTTTCATCGTTGTTTTTTATGTTTCCCGCAGATCACGCGAATGACGCAAATCTGCGAACTCTGCATCATCTGCGGGAAACTCATTTATAAATAACTCAGCCATTTATTATCCTTATGCGCACTCTTGTATTTATCGTACCACCTGCAAGGGAAATACAACAAAACCACTATGGCCAACCACACGAGATATGTCATTCCAAGATTTACCCCATAGTCCGGCGGCGGTCCTTTGTCCAGATCCGAAGGTTTGAAACCCTGTGCTAAGAAAAGCAGCATTGCTCCAATATGTATCAGGTAAAGATGGCACAGATAATAGAACATCGGCACCCTGCCAAATACTTTGATGATATTAGAAAACCAACCCATCACGTTTTCAGTGAATGCAAGAAATATCATTGCGGGACCCAGTGTCATCGCAAGGTATAATAATGAGGGCGGATATTTTGTTGTGTTGACAAAAGAGAGCACATTAAATATCCTGCTGTTTTGCAATGACCAATGAGCAGCATCGCCGTAATCATTAATGTAGCGAACAATAATAAATAGTGCAATGACCGATGTTCCTAATATCAGCAGTATTTTTTTTCTTCTGGCCGCATCAAAACCACTTGAATATAATTTGCCGAGGCAGTAACCCAACGCCATTGTACCCACCCATGGTATGATCGGGTACATCACAAAAATATTTACGCTGCCGATAGTAACGTCACCCTGGTCATGCAGCATCATCCATCCCAATGCTTTGAGGTCTTGTCCGGGCACATGCACAGTGTCGAGTAAATTATGTGCACATACCAACACCAATCCTATTCCAAGAATGGCATAGAATGGTAACCATATTAAGACCGACAGCACCACCATACTTGCGCCCAGCGCCCAAATCACCAGCAAACCAAAATGATGCATATCGAACTCGAAACTCCACCCAAAACCAACGATCGTGAGTTCAAGAAAGATCAGCCACAATCCTCTTGTCAATAAAAATATCGACAATTCTTTTTTTGTCTTTCGCTGTCCCGCAATAAAAGCCGAAGTACCCGAGAGGAACATAAATATCGGCGCACAAAAATGCGTGATCCAACGGGTGGCAAACAACGGAAAATTTGTTTTCGTGAGATCTGTGGGCTCTACGAAAGGAACGTTGTGATGAAAAAAATCCCGTACATGGTCAAGCGCCATGATCACCATCACCAGTCCCCTGAGCAGGTCAATGGATTGGATGCGGGGTTTGGTAGGAGAGATGGTATTCATTGTTGTTTTTGATTTAATGATTTGTTTCTTCGACGAAATTTTTGGTCACAGATTAACAAGGATTAACTTTCACAGATAACATAGATTAGAATCTGCGTAGATCTGTGCATCAATCCTTGTTAATCAGTAACCAAAAAAATCTTTCGCCGAAGGCGAAACCTTATAAATAACTCAACCATTTATTTTTCTTATGTGCACTCTTATACTTATCATACTATTTGCAAACGGGTAATGGTCAGACGAGGGCGTCAGACCATTACTTTGCGTTCGCTGCAAACAGCCTGATAAAATTCCCTCCCAATATTTTCTCTATATCGCTTTTGCTATACCCTCTTTTCAGCATTTCTTTCGTGATCAAAGGAAATGTGGTCACATCATCCAATTGCTGCGGCGACGAATCAATACCGTCGAAATCGCTGCCCAGGCCAACATGATCCACGCCCGCGAGTTTTACAATATTATCCATGTGATCGAGCAACATTGATAATGGTGCACGCAGGGCCTCTGCTTCGGCAGGATATTTTTGAGCAAGAAAAACGTCACTGAAATAGGGCTCAGGGTTGATCTTCAGCATCGAATCACGTTCTGCTTTGTGCCGAAGATCAAATTCATCATGGCGTCTAAAATAAGTGCTGTCGAGAAATCCAGAAAAGAAATTGAGGTGTATCACGCCGCCATTCTTTGCAACCGCTCTTATCTGATCATCTTTCAAATTTCTGCGAAAGGGGCATAAAGTATAAGCATTGCTATGCGAAACGATCACGGGTTTTGTTGTGGTGTTGATGGCATCCCAAAATGTTTGCTCGCCCACATGCGAAAGGTCAACCAACATACCCAGTTCATTCATTCGCTTTACCACCTGTTTGCCAAATTCAGTAAGGCCCTTATGTTTTAATGAATCACCCTTCGTTGTTTCATCCGCCGCCGATGTTGCCCAATCGGTGGAATTGTTCCAGGTAAGCGTCATGTATCTTACGCCTCGTTTATAAAAACTGTCGAGTTTATTAAGGTCATTCTCGATCATGTGTCCGCCTTCCACGCCAAACATAGCGGCGAATTTTTTTTCTTTTACTGCTTTTAATAACTCCTCGGTGTTGCCCACCATGGCGATCTTGCCCGGGTTCCTGCGCACCACAGCCGCGAGGGTATCCATTTGTGTATTGGCCCATGCATAAGGAGCTTTCTTGTTGCCATCGCACCAAACAGAAAAGATCTGCACGTCCACACCACCATCTTTCCATCGCTGCAGGTCGGATTGCGATTTACCCTTCAGGTCCTCATCCATGGCCAGGTGTTTGTCGAGTGCCACCGACAGAAAATCGTTGTGCGTATCAACGACGATAGACTTGAAATGTAATTTTTTGTAAGGCTGGGCATGAGAAGCCGTCATCATTACCAGCGCCAGGCATAAGCAGGAGATATATTTCATAAGCAGTGTAAAACTAAATTTACTTAATATTTGGTAGTTCACCACCAATATACCCTCCCTCCGGTATTCCCATCCCCGCCCCTTTTCCCTAAATTTATCCCTCAAATACCCGATCATGAAAAAGTTACTCTTCATCCTTTCCGCCCTTTGCTCCCAGGCCTTCGCCCAGGATTATAAAGAAGGCATCCATAATAAAGATGGCTTTACCGCGGTCTATCGCACTGTCAGCAACCCGTCAGCATCGATCTATACAACAACTCCTGCTTCGACTACATGGTACGGCCTCATCGATAAGAACAAACAAATGCTGCTGCCCCTGCAATACAAAGCGGTGATGAGCTCGTACGAGCCGGGTCTCTATATCGTTCAGGATACGCTTGACATGGAAGCTTTATACAATGCTTTTACAAAAAGTTTTATAACCAAAAATGAGTTCAATGGTATAGATATCTTCGTGAATGGACTCTCTGTTGTAAATAAAAGTAAGGAGGGTGGTGGCCTCATTTGGGGTGTTATCGACACAAAGGGAACGCTTGTTATCCCGGTTGAATACGATTATCTCGGCACATGCCAGGAGGGGCTGATAAACTTTAGGAAGGATTATAAATATGGCTTCATTGATAAAAGCAATGCCGTGGTTATTCCAAATATTTATGAAAATCCCGGCGACTTCTATGATGGACTGGCACCAGCATGGGAAGGCGGTTCAAACAAATACGGCTATATCGATAAACAAAATAAAATGGTCATCCCCGCTATCTATGATGGTGCGGAAAATTTTAACAATGGTTATGCGGTAGTGAAAAAAGGTGGGGCAAGTGGGATCATTAATTCAAAGGGAAAAGAGTTCACAAATTTCAGTTATAGTTATATCTCGATGCGTAAACCCGGCGGGATCTTCCTTGTAGAAAAGCAAAAACTATTCGGGCTTATCGACAGCACCGGTAAGCTGGTAATACCACTTGTTTATAAAGGCATCACTTCCAGCGCTAACGATCGTTACCAGCTTATGTCGTCAGATAAAAAATATGGACTCGTTGAGAGTAATGGCAAAATACTGTTGCCGGCAGAATATCAATCCATTGGTACCAACAAGAATGGAGATCTATTGTACCTGAAAAAAGATAACAAGTTCAGTGTTGCGGATAAAGACATAAAGATCGTCGTGCCAGCCGATACCGCAGAATCAATAACGGTCGGCGACAAGCGTATTGCTTATTTTTATAAAGACAAAGCGAAAGTGTTTGACGGAAAAGGTAAGTTGCTTAAAACATTCATGCAACCCAATATGCGCCTGATGGGCAGCCAGCTTATCTCCAATGAAGACAGCATCTCACTCAGTTATAATTCAGCCATTTTTCTTGTTGATCTTACCAGCAACCGCACCGTGACTCTTCCTTATAACGACGCGGGAGATTTTAATGAAGAAGGAATCTTTGTTGGAGTGAAAGACAAGTATTTTTTTGTTGATCATACAGGAAAACAATTGAATGCTACCGGCTATTATGCCGCGGTAAATTTCAGCGATGGAATTTGTGCTGTGCAGGAAAGCAGCACTGCCAGTCCTTATCTCGCCGACAAAAATTTTACTAAGATCAAAGCGCTCTCTACAACTTTTAAAGGCCCGTATTCAGAAGGTCTTGCATTGTCTGTCGGCGCATTTGACGTGTTGACTTATCTCGACAAAACAGGCGCAACGGCATTTACCATCAGTGGTAAAGATGGCGGCAAATGCACCGATGGCCATATCATGATCATGGATAATTATAGCAACTATTGGTATGTAGATAAAACCGGCAAGCAGATCGGGAAAGATTCCTGGAAGGGCATTCTTGAATTCAGTGATGGATTAAGCGCAGTGTTCAAAGATGGTAAATGGGGGTTCATTGATGGTGCAGGCAGTTATGTTATTGCAGCTAAATACGATGAGGCCGGCAGCTTCACCAATGGCACTGCTGTTGTAAAAAGTGGCGGCAAGTATATGCTCATCAATAAAAAAGGAGAAACAATAAACAATGATACTTATGAAGCAGCCGGCGAGCCCGGCAATGGTAGTTTCCCGTTAATGAAAGGCGGAAAAGTGGGACTTGTGGATAGCAAGGGCGCCATCATTGTTGATTTTAAATACAGCAATATCTCAACAATGCATGAAGACAGGCTTTGGGCAATGAAGGACGGAAGGTGGGCGCTGGTAGACAATAAGGGAAAAGAGCTATCTGGTTTTATTTACACCTCTGCTGGCGAATTTAAAAACGGCTATGCTTATGTAGCCATCGGCGAAAAAGTTGGTGTGGTTGATAAAACCGGCAAGCTGCTGTTGCCAATTGAATATAAATCTGTGGGTTCGGTGTATAAGAATATGGTGGTGGCGATGAAGGGAGAAGGTACCGTTAAATATAGTATACGATAACCCCTCCGCCCCCTGAAGGAGGAACTTGCAGTAAAATACTTTATCGCTATTTTTGAATTAGTGAAGAGAGGTTTACTTTTTCATACTCCCGGTTTCCCTTTTAGGGGGCGGAAGGGTTCTTTATCTACACAACGCTAAGCCTATGTTTTTTCTAAACAAAAAAATTATCCTGCTAACAACATTCACCATTACGTTAGCTGCCAGCCTCTTCGCCCAGCCGCGTGCTACAATAGCCGAGCCGATCAAAGAACTGGGAACATTTTACCAGGATCAATTGATCGAGTGTGATTTTATTTTAAAAAATGAAGGCAATGTAACATTGCAGATCAACGATGTGAAGCCCGCATGCGGTTGCACCATTGCTGAGTATGATAAAACCATTGAGCCCGGAAAAACAGGCAAGGTGCATGCGAAGGTGAATATCTCCACTTTCAGCGGACAGATCTCAAAAGGCGTTACGGTGCTCACGAATGATGTAAGCAATCCTCAGATAGAATTGACCGTTAAGGCGATCGTTAAACCAATTATCGCAGTTAAGCCTGGCTATGCCAGGTTCAATGTGTTGCAGGGAGAAATGGACAGCGCTAAAACGGTACAGGTGCTTGCTCCATCCGACGGAACTGCATTCAACGTGTTAAGTGCCACATTGCCGGTCGACGGTGCAAAGGTTTCGTTTCGCGAAGCCACTGATGCCGAACGCATTCCCGACATCCCAGGAAAGCAATGGGCGGTGGAGATTAAATTGACCGATGATGCCAGGCTCGGACCATTAGCGGATTATGTGATCATTACCACCGACCATCCAAAACAAAAAGAAATTAAGATCGGCATATCGGGGATGGTTCGCCCCGCATGTAGGGTGGAGCCGCAGATGATGAATTTTGGTACCGTGAAAATGGGCGACGACAGATTAATGAGGCGTGTTCAAATTCGGGGAAATAGCCTCACCCGGACCTTCACCGTTACAAAAGCTGAAACAACAGTAAAAGGTATTGCTGTTGACCTAAAACCTACTGGCTATAAAAATGAATACGAGATCATGCTAACAATTGATCCTAATGTTGTGAGAGGTTCATTCAGCGGCAAGCTCACCGCTCATACTGATAATAAAATGAAGCCGTTGATCGAAGTGGAGTTGAAAGGAGAGGTGTTATAAGTTTTTTGTTTTCTGTTGAATAGTCAAAGAGAAGCAAGCAATCATTACTTTACTCAACAGAAAACAAAAAACCGAAAACTATAATGTTCCTTCTTTTATCCGTTCGCTTCTCTTTTTCTCTTCGGCAGGAAACTTGATCGACCATGGTCCATTGCCTGCGATCAAAAAATAAATAAGCAATAACAATATGATAACGGAGAGAAAGAGTTCATTATAAGGTTGTGCCACTTCTCTTGTACCCGGTATATTAATAAAGACGATCGCACCCAGGAGGATAGGTATCTGTATCAGGCAAGCCGCCCTGGTAAACATACCGATGGTGAGAAATAATCCCCCGATGATATGGGCAAAGGTTACATAATGCCCGATCAATATAATTACAAATGAACCAAAAGGAGACCTGTTTGACATGAGGCTGATCAATGCGCTGGTATTACGCAAAAAATCAATCCCCTTGTAGAAGAGAAAGATGCCTAAAGCGATACGAATGATATCAAGCCACTTGGGATGATGCCTGTCACCCCAATACTCAAATTTTTGTAAGAGGTTCATACGTTAAGATTTAGAAGCTGTAGAAAAAGAACTGGTATAAATTTACTTATTGTTTATCGCAAATGCAAGGCCAAAGTTTACCAAAGCTCCCGTGGTCGGTGTCCCCACCGACCGGAAATAGACGTCGATAAAAATTTGGTTGCGGTCGGTGGGGACACCGACCACGGCGACTGCCATTTAAAAGTTTACTATTTTCGTTCACTATTGAATCAACATGCCTAATTCCTCTCCCATCATAAATATTTTACGAACACCACGTCTCTTATCCAATATGCTGAGAAACATACGCATTCAGCAACAATTCATCAAAGAGCATATCGAACCCCTGATCAACGATGCAAGAAAACTGAATGACGGAAGCCTGGATGAAGCCGCCTGCAAAAAACTAACAAGCTATTATGGCCTCGCCGTGCCTGCAGTTTTGGGAGAAGCTTTTTGTGCATTGCGTGGAGAAAAGATGACCGCCGCCGAACGCCTCGCCAGCACCTGCCAGGGAGCAACAACGGGTTTGTTTGATGATTTCTTCGACAAACAGCATTTCACCGGAGAAGGATTGAAACAATTCATCGAAGATCCAAAACAAGCGAGGGCCAGTAATGCCAGTCAGCAATTATTCCTCCAATTGTATACAACCGGCTTACAGAATATGCCCGATCCGAAATACACACTGAGGTATGTCTACCGTGTTTACCAGGCGCAGGTTGAAAGTAAAAAGCAGGCAGTACCCGGACTTAGCTTTGAAGAGATAAAAAGGATCACATTGTTGAAAGGTGGTGTATCGTTATTATTATACCGAACTGCTTTTGCCAACCCAATGGATAAAGCAGAAGAAGAGATGCTCTATCAACTCGGTGGACTAATGCAACTCTGTAACGATATATTCGACGTATATGAAGATTGCCAGGACCAAATATTCACATTGATAACCACGGCAAAAAAGATCAGCGATATAAGAACGCTGTTTTTGCAATTATTAAAAGAAGGGACTGCGGCGGCCTACCGATCGAATTATCCGGAAGCTAACGTAAAAAGATTTCTCGATATTATTTCGATAGGGATCTTCAGCAGAAGTATGGTGTGCCTGGATCAATTGGAATCAAAGGAAAGGCTTTCGGATGGGGTTTTTATGCCGCGGTCTTACCAAAGGAAGGATTTGGTGTGTGATATGGATACGGCGGGAAATAAATGGAAATCGGTGATGTATCATGTGAAAACAAAGAAATGATTCGCAGATTGTTTTGTGAAGGAAAATCGCTGGTTTAAACGATTGAGGATGATTTCGCAGATTTTTTTTCCTTCGGAAAAAAGGAGTGATGGGATATTCTAATAAACTTTAGCGGCTCAACTATTGTAGTGCCCCCAAGATTTTCCTTCGGAAAATCCAATCTGCGCAATCTGCGCAATCGCTTAAATCAGCGCTTTTCCTTTTTCATCATTTCTTTTATCATATCCACTTCATATCCCTTTTGCATCAAATAATCCTGCAGCTTCCTCTTCTTAATAAATATATTTTTCTCCAACTTTAGCGTTTTCAACTTCTCATCATATAATTTTTGAAGCTGCTTTTCATAATCATCATCGTCGATGGCAGCCAATGCTTTTTTTATACAATAATCACTTACTTGCTTTTGTTTCAATTCATATTTTATTTTTACCCTACCCCAATGTTTTATCCTGAACCTCCCGCCTGCAAATTGCACAGCAAATCTTTCTTCATTCAGGTAATTTTCTTCGATCAATGTTGACAATATCTCTTCTACTTCTTTCTTATACAACCCAAAGCCATAGAGTTTGTCTTTCACTTCCTTATGGCAACGTTCCTGGTAAGCGCAATACTGGCGGGCCTTTTGAAGGGCCTGGTCGGGGGTAAGATTTTGTTTGTATTCCATTTTGTAAAAATAAATATCCCACAAAGAAGGCGAAGTACACAAAGTTATTTAATGGACTTTGTGTACTTCGCGTCTTTGTGGGAAAAAATCTTAATTACTTTTTTGCCCTGTTGAGTTTTCTTCTACTAACCACCTCCATTTCCCGTGCTATCTTTAATATCTTTAACGTGTCCCTTCTTCTCCTTTGAAGAACTATTTTTGGGGTTGGGATCTACAAAAAACATGATCGGTTCGCTTCTTGCTTCACCATTGCCATCTGTTCTTGTAATTGGATCGCCATGCGAATCGAGCGTTTGTATCGTCCAGATAAATCGTGGCATAAGTGAGATTTTATTATCTTTTCCACTTCCCAATCCTGCCTCACTTGTATTAATATTTTTTTGAGAACCAGGGTTACCGGTATTGACGATCGTTTTGTGCGGATCATGGGGCATCTCGCCTTGGTTACTGTTTTCCTGAAAAACCGGCGCAAAATCCATCTGCGGGCGCCAGATGTACTGCGTAACACCCATCACCTGCTGATCTAATAATGGCTGATTGGCACGCAAGGCCTGCATCGGTGTTTGGAATTCGCGTATCTCAAATACTTGTATCCGGTAAGTAACAGGATCTGTTTGTCTTGGTATCACCGGCGTCCAGCGGAAGATGATCGCTGTTTGCGCCTTCTTACCGTCCAATACCTCTGCATCATATGGCTTCATCAAAGTAGGTAGCTGGGTTGCTGCCAGGAAGAACGGTTTGCATACCGGCGGCGCCATCGGTGTAAGATCCACTGGTCTTACCGGTGTCAAACAAAGTGTATAATTATCACTCGGTAGTTTACCCGTTCTATCCAGCGAGCTCTTGTACTTGCCGGTAAATATCATATTCTCCAATGGCATCACATCCGCCGCCGTAAAGATCTGCGGAGTAGTTTGCAACGCAAATATTGGTGCACGCACAAGATCATTGGTGCCGGCAACAGTACCATCAGATGCTGTTATCTCAACTTTGATCTTGAATTGGAACTGTCCTCCAGCAGGTCCCGGGCTAATAATAACGGTCATTACCTCTCTGCGGTTTCCCCATTCACCGAGGTTTGCCGGTGGCGTTGGATTCAACACCATATCCATCTTTACCTGTGCTGCTGCAGAGGCGGCGATGATGAGGGTTAGTATTAATGTGCTAAGCTTTTTCATAATAATTATTTTTTATTTCCAACGCCAGCCTGGAAGCGATAGGTGAAACCTGTTCTTATCGTACTTTCCAAATAGCGGGCATCGTTGGGTATTATTTCATTTCCGTATTTAAAAGAGTTGAGGGTCATATAAGTTGCCCAGGTCAGCTTTTTGTTCAGCTTCACATCCACATTGCAGGAAGCGATGAAGTTTTTATTGCTGCTGAAACTGTCCAACTTGCCGATGGTGTATTGCAGTTGTCCCCTTAACCGGATTTTCTTTTTCGCAACTGGCAAACTCAATCCACTGCTGATGGTAGTCAACGTGGTCTTTATCCCCGGAACGCTGTTGTAAAAATACAGCACACTAAAATCCGGAGAGACTTCTTTTGTTAGGAATGTGGGAACGTAGTTAAGCAAGACCGTATGCGTGTTGTTTGAAGTAGTGGCACCGCTGATCACGTCTCGTTCATCGTATTTACTATAATTGTAACTCAGGCTGATCAAGTGATTCATTTTCGAATTACTCCAATTGAATGTTGGGTTGATGCCCATATCATTACTCACATTCTTAATACCGAATGGATTGATGCCGCTATTGGATTGAAATCCAAAATTATTATAGTTCACGTTAAGGCTCCAATGATCATCAAACTGGGTGAACCAGTTGAGGTTGCCGATGAATTGTTTTGCTTTCAATGCGGTATTGCTCACATTATTTACTCTTTGACCTACACTTGCCACCACATTTATTTTGTTCTTCCATGCATTGAAGCGTGTGTTGATGGTATAATCCAGTCGATCAGGTTGCTGGTAAGGATAGCCCGTGGTTTGAAAACCAGCTCCGAGATATTTTGAAGTAACGCCAATATCAAAGTTCTTCGACCTCTTACCAAGCGAACCCTGAACCGCATAATCTTTCACGGTAGAAAGATGCGCATCAATAAAAGGGTTGTTAAAACTCTTGCCCGAATCAAGCGGCGTAGTGAGATCCTTCGTGAAAATGGATTCGGCTCCTTCTGCTTTAACATACCAACCTTTATCAGAAGTCCATTCTCCATTAAGACTCATCACAAACCCTTCCTGTGGTTTTATCGTAGTTGGTGGCGGTGAAGAAGATGAAGGAACATCTTTTCCTTTAGCAAAATTGAAAGCGATCAGGTACTTGCCTTCTTTTTCTTTACCGAGTTGAAACATCCAGTTCTGGCGCTTGAATGCTCCGGTTACTGTCGGTGGTCCGGCAAAATAATCAATGCCCTGCTGAGATACTCCAGTAAAGAATTTAATACGATAGGTCTTTGGCCGCAGGTCAACACCCACACCGAATATTCCGATATCGCCTGTTGACAGATCAGAATATTTCAAATACTGTGTACCTAATTGCAATTCCGCCCATTTGTATTTTGGGTTGATACCAAAATTATTCATGGGGTTGGTAAGGTATTGCCCAAAGCTTTGTTTGATGATGCCCGAATAAGCGCCAGCAAAATTTGTTGCCTTTGTTGCAAAATTCAAATTGAAGGGCAGGGTAAAATTCTTCCCAAAGTTGAACGTTGGCGTAAAACTGAATCGCACCTGGTTCCAGGGTCTGCGTGGCATGTAGCCCACCCAGCCGTCCGGACTTCGGCTTAATCCATAGCCTTCGTAGCTTACTCCCATCGTTCCGCTGACGGAATATTTTTTTTCTTCCTGCGCCGATGCTGATGAATACAGCAGGAGCAGGATACCAATGGATATGATCTTTTTTCTTATCATACAGATCGTTTTAGTAGTGTTACACCCCCTCCGCCCCCCTAAAGGGGGAACCTGGAGTCTGCGGAAGGGAAGAGTATTCATAAATTCGTGAGTCCCAGTTCCTCCGCCAATTGGCGGAGGCGGAGAGGGTTATTTTTTAATTTTCACATTAAAACAAACAATCGCCTCACACTCGTAACAATTCTCATCACGGAACGTAAACTTCACACATATCCTTCCGCTCAACTCGCAACAATCTAGCGTTGGTGTTGGCGGTAAGATGAAGTTGATACCTATCGGTCCGGTTACCTGGAATAAATTGCCATTGTTCCATATTACTTCTCTTGGGTTTTGATAAACAGCGGTTCCTGTTGGATTAAACACTGTTGTGGTAGTTCCGTACAAAGTTATCTGCGGCGCAACCACTCCAATATTTCCAGCACTGTTGATGCTTGCCCATGTAAAAGGAAATGTTTTGCAACCCAGGCACTCGTTATTAAAATTGCTGTTAAGATCGTAGCTAATCACTTCGGCTCTCACTTCAGATAAATTAACGCCAGATAAACCGGTGATGGTAAATGTTTGTCCCGCAATTGTTGAATTGGCATTGGGTGTGTAGGTAACATTTGCAGTCTGAATTGTAGCAGGATGCTTGCAACAATTAGTGTCCTGCGGGCAATCAACATGGAAGGTGATCTTACAGGTATCACAGATCTTGTTGCCACACTTGCCATACAACACGATAACATAGTTACCCGATTGTGTTGGTGTGTAAGTAAATGGAAGATTACCTGAACTTGGCGAACCAACGGCTGGCGTAAATGTATAACCAACCGATCCATTACAATTGGCTTTGGCGCAACTATACACCGCATTAACCGTAAATGGCACTTTGCATTTCCAATCGTACGTTTTTCCGCAACTTAGACTGGTTGTATTGCCGCCACCTGTAGCGATGATCTCCGCCCACTTGCTTCCTTTACAATCACAATCAACACATTTTACTTTAAATGTGATCACACAACTATCGCATATCTTATTTCCACACCAACCATATAATGTCAGCACATAATTACCGCTTTGATTTGGTGTGAATGTCAATGGCATTGTCCCTGTAATGGGCAGGCCTGTTGGTGGTTGCAAAGAATAAGTGACTTTGCCAACGCAAGGGTCCTTACAGATATATGTCGCATTGATAGTATAAGGTTGATTGCAAACAAGATCATAGCTATTCTTACACTTTAGTGCGATAGGGTTGCCAGGATTGCCGATCACCACATTGCCGACCGGATTATTCGGATTGTCGCCATGGTCACCACCATTATCCCCACCGTTAAGTGTGATATCGCCCCAATGACTTCCATCGCAATTACATGGATCACATTTTACTTTGAATTTGATCACACAACTATCGCATATCTTATTGCCGCACCAACCGTATAGTGTTAGAACATAAACACCGGTTTGGGTTGGAGTAAATGTCAATGGCAATGTTCCTGTAATAGGCAAACCTGTTGGGGGTTGCAAAGAATAGGTAACTTTTCCATTACAATTTGTGTCTTTGCAAATGAACGTTGCATTAACGGTATATGGCTTATTGCAAACGAGATCATAGCTGTTCTTGCACTTTAGTGCAATTGGATTACCGAGCACAACATTGCCAACCACATTCTTCGGATCTCCATCATGGTTTCCACCATTATCTCCACCATTGAGTATGATATCTCCCCAATGACTTCCATCGCAATTACATGGATCACATTTTACTTTGAATTTGATCACACAACTATCGCATATCTTATTACCGCACCAGCCATACAATGTCAAAACATACACACCATTTTGATTTGGAGTAAATGTAAACGGCACTACTCCCGTAATAGGCAAACCTGTTGGAGGCTGCAAGGAAAAAGTTACTTTACCATTGCATGCTGTGTCTTTACAGAGATAGGATGCATTGATGGTATATGGTTTATTACAGTTAAGATCATAGGTCTTGCCACAGCTTACCGTGAGCGGATTACCGATGATCGCTTTGCCACCGTCGCCACCATTATCTCCGTTTGCAACTGTTATTGGCCCCCATTTACTTCCCTTACAATCGCAATCACATTTCACTGTAAGGTCGATCGTACAACTATCACATTTTTTATCACCGCACCAACCGTAGAGTGTCAGTACATATACTCCTGCTACTGGCGTAAAGTTCAATGGCATATTACCGGAGATCGGAGATCCTGTTGGAGGATACAGAATGTAAGTGACTTTTCCTTTGCAGGCGGTATCCTTACAAATGTAAGATGCATTGATGCTGTAAGGCAGGTTGCATTGAAGCGTGTAAGGGCTATTGCATTTTAATTTCACAGGGGGATTATTTCCCTGCGTCATTATTATATCTCCCCATTGACTTCCTTTGCAATCGCAATCGGCACATGGGTCGATGAATACATTGAACACTCCCGACGTGCTGGTGCATCCCCATGGTATGGTTGTAACCACGATGTAGATCGTGTGCGGTCCAAGCGCGAGTCCGCTTAGCACCAGGAACGGGCCAGTATAGTAAAGATTATTGTCTACATACCATTGTATCGTGTACTGGCTGCCATAAGTTTGTCCGGGGCCCAGTGGTAACGGCGGCACCAGGGTATCTTTCAAACACATGGTATCGCAACCTATCGGAAACAAACTCACGTTGGGTCGTACATGGACCGTTGGTCCAAAAGCCATAGCACTGCAACCACTTGTTGGATTGGTTACGGTACAAGAATAAGTACCCGCAGCCGAAGTGGTCATGGTTGGACCAGTAATACCATTGCTCCATACATAAACATAATTCGGATTGGCTGGTGTTGCTACACAGGTGAATGTGTGCGGTGTTCCTTCGCATAAAATACCTGCAGGGCCATTGATGACCGCACTTGGTGCGATGTAAAGGAATGCACAGAAAGTATCTTTTGCAATACAACCTGTATTTACATCGGTTGCTGTTAGTATGAACTGGTAGGTACCAAAAGCAGAAACAGTAACACTTGCATACGACTGCAAATTATCCGGACTGAAAGTAACGGTACCCGGACCTGTTGCCGTCCACACATAACTAGTGTTGGGATCATTAATAATATTGTTCAAAAAGATATTACCCGGAGTGGTAGGGCTACACCAAATTGTTTGTCCCTGGATATCAGCGATCGGCTTTGGATTATAAACCACTTTCACCGTATCAGATGTAACAGGGCAATTATTGTTTTGCGTATCATTTGCTTTTACATAATAAGTTCCTGATGCATCGAAATTGCACAACACATAAGTTGAGGCATTTGCTCCGCCAATAGCATTGCCATCATGATACCACTGATAGCCTGTCCATCCGGCCAGCGGAGTTGTTGATAATGTAACCGGTGGCGCACAATCCGGGCATATTTTTATCAATGGCCCCGGCGTTATGTTCAAAGCTCTTGGTATGATCACTGCAACAGTTATGCTGGTAGTGAATATGCAACCATACTGATCTTTTATTGTAAGCCCTATCGTTGGATTCGGCGGTGTGCCGGTAAACGCATGGCTTATCGGGTTGGTAACGCCGGTTGTTGGTGGTATGTCACCAAATGTCCAATTGTAGGAAATAACTCCCGTTGTATAGCTGCTGCTATAACTGTTGATGACATTCTGGCAAGCTGGTGATGGTCCATTAATAGTAAATACTGTATTGGGGAAACTGAACGTGAATGATTTTGTAAGTGTACAACCATTCTTACTGATCGTAAGTGTAATGGTTGGATTGCAGCCCATCGGAACCGTTAATATCGGGTTAGGAATATTTGGGTTGGATAAAAAACCGCAGCTCGCTGACCATACAATAGAATATCCGGCATAACCAGGAAGATATAATGATGCGTCCTGCAATTGTACATTCCATCCATTGATCCCGCAACTGATCACACTGGTAAATGAATCTACCATTGGTATGGTAATATTCTGTGTGCCGCAATGTACGGTTCCATTGCCACAGGTCATTACTGCATTCACCGTATAGGTACCAACATTGTTGTATAAATGTATTCCCGTGGCATCGCCCCATCCATCTCCATAATCCCAGGCAATTGTATTGCTTGAGCAACCTGAAGGAATATTAGTAGTTAACGTAACCGGGTTATTGCAATTAGAAGGGCTGATCACAAGATCATTGATACAGTTTCCATTTCCGTTACCATTTCCGCCGCCGCATGGGAGCACATGAATCGTATTCGACACTGCAGAACATCCGTTGCTGCAAGTGACCGTTACAAAATAATTTCCCGCAACATTCGTAACAAGAGGATTACCTACGAATGCATTGCTCCAGGTAAATACCGGAGTTGGACAATTAGCCGGTATGCCTGCTGTTATTGTTACGCTTCCGCCGTTGCACAAACTTCCTATCGCGGTGATATTTGCATTCACCGGTGTGATACCAACAACGGTATACTGGGCTGTTGCCGTGCATCCTCCAGGATAAGTTGCCTGCACCACCCAATTACCATTTTGATTTGTGGTGATAGAAGGACCGGAGCCTGCCGGGTTACCATTCAGGAACCAGGCATAAGTTCCACCACCGGGTGATGCTACCAGTGTAATATTGCAAGGTCCGGGTGTTGGGGTGATCGTTACTGTTGCTGGCGTAACTGTTACATTGATCGTGCTGCTTCCGCCACAACTCGTTACCGTAATCGTAGCATTGCTATTTACAGTAAAGGTTGTGGATGTTCCTCCCTGCGCTCCTGTCAAGACTGCGCCGGGCGTAGCACTCCAGGTATAACCTCCCGGGGGAACGCCTCCGGTAACTGATGCTGTAACTGATCCGCCGGAACAAACCGTTGCCGGTGAAAGCGTGATCGGTGGAGGCGGGCCAACCTTGGTAATGTTTAAAGTGTAAGAGCCCGTGCATCCATTAACTGTTTGAGTAGCCTGTAACTGCCATGGGCCGGATCCGGTAAAATTCACTGATGCGCTTGAATTGTTTGGACCATAACCACTTGCTGTGCCTCCACCTGTTAATATCCATGTAAACGATCCCGAAGGAACATTGCTCGAAACGGAATAATTGATCAGTTGATTAGGGCAAATAAGATTCGGTCCAACGATAGGATTTACTACCGGCGTTGGATTTACTACGATATTAATTGTTGCCGATGCTGTACAGAAATTCGTCGCCACCGACGGGGTCGCAGTTATAGAATAATTACCCGGCACGCTCCATACCATCGTTTGCTGGTTACTTCCAACAGGTGTATTGGTAAATCCGGTTGCGGGGTTAAATGTCCACGTCGCCGCAGGGCCGTTGGTGAAATAATTATACGGTATGGTGGTACAAACCGGTGTTGGTCCGATAATTTTAAATTGAGGCCTTATCGTTACCGTTATTGTGTCGGCGCCGCTGCAGCCACTGTATGGGTTGTGGTAATTACAGATTATAGTATAAGATGTATTTACCGGTCCTGTCCAGTTTATATTAATTACTGCCGTGTTGCTATCGGGGCCAATGATATTGCCACCACCGCTTAATGTCCATTTATAAAATGTACCGGGCAGAACGGGCAGGTAATAACTGGCTGTGGATCCCTGGCAAACCGGGTTCGGACCTTGTATCGGTAAGTTGGGGTACAATACCGGAACATTTAAAGTTGCCGTGTTGCCACAGGTGTTTGGACAGCTTGCATTCAATGTTACAGATGTTGGCCAGGCACTTGGTTGATTCCAAACAACGGTTACGCAGGTGCCATTTGTTGGTCCAACAATTGAACCGCCGGCCACCGACCAAACCAATCCCGTGCAACCAGTGGTATTCGTGCAATACTTGACCGTATCGCCGGTGCACAACATTTTTCTGCAATCATCAGTGTGAATGTCGATGCCCGGGTTATTACTCACCGTTATTGTTGCCTGTGCTGTGTCTTTGCAATGACAGTCTCTTTCGGGCTGCTGCGCACCTCCGCCGCCACCCGCATTTGCAGTCGATACCGTAAGCGTAACAACATAGGTGGTTGCTGTTGCGTAAGCATGTGTTGGATTTTGTAAAGTAGATGTGCCGCCATCACCAAACTCCCAATAATAGCTGCTGGCACCAGTTGATGTACTGGTGAATTGAACAACCGATGGAGAAAGACAAACAGGATTGGGTGCAAAAGTGAAAGATGCGGTTGGGCCATCTACCAAACAAACCTGTCTTCTTATTGTGTCATGGCAGGTGCCGGTTGCAAGATCTGTAATAATGACTTGTATGTATCCCGAATTAGTGTTACCCCATGTGATCACATTAGGATTGCCAACAAAAGAGGTTGGGTTTCCTCCCACTACCGTCCAGGTATAACTGTATGTTAAGGTAAGATTGGGATATACCCAGTAAGTATGTGTTTGATTTTTACAAGCAATGATCATTCCTCCCCCGATGCTGGGGTTACCGCCTGCACCACCATTGGGGCCGGGAGCGGTACAAGAGCTGTCGCATGGTTGAAAATCCGCGCCGATCGTGAATTTCGGGCAACAGACCTGTGATTGTGCCTGTATAACAACCAAACTAAAAAGAACGATGCCTATATATTTTAAATATTTTTTCATCTCAGTTTATTTAGGGTTGTTATTTATTGTTGTTGTCAGGAATTCCTTTCACACAACCCTCTTTCTTCTTTTCATAACATACCAGTTTATTGCAAACAGTACAGTCTTCAAATGTTACCACCCACCGTATGCACCATCTCACCGTGGCATTGCAACACTTCACTGTTGGTGGCAGTGTGATCGTTACCGGCACTGTTGTTGGATTGGTGAAATTCTTCGGTGGTGTATAGTTCCATTGCTGGCTATGTGTGCCATTGTCAAAATTGCCAAAGGTCTTGCTGTCTTTGTTACATGGCAGGCAATCTTCACTCTCCGGAACAAATTCGAAATAAACCAGCTCCGCTTTTATACTCTTCACCAATTTAGGCGGCGTAGTTGTGATACTGATCGGCTGATTTAATGTTATCGTGTTATTGCCATTGATAACAATATCGTTCGATGGCTGAATATTGATCTTTACTTTCTTCTCATCACAGGCATCGCATTTGCAAGCCTTCACCGAATCGCATAAATAATCTTCTGCATTCTTTCCGGGATCTCCCTGTTTTTGGATCTTTACTTTTATGCAAACATTGGTAAGCGGAAGGCTTGAATTGATGAGACCGGTTATTGTCAGCGTTCCGCCTGATGGAGCGATCGTTGTTCCCACGGCTGGCGAAAAGCTCGCTATTGTTGCCCCGGGGGGTGCGCTGCTATTGATACCAACACTCACGAGTTCTGCAACAGAAGCATTCTGGTTGGTGACGATCAAAGAAAACGAATATTGCGTTGGCTTAGCGGTACAGGCTACTTTCAAAGAATCCAATTGGATGATATATTGTGTTTGTACGCTAAAGGTTGTTGGTTCGCTGGTGACGTTACTGGCACCTGCCGGCTGGCCTTGCCTGGTTATCGCCTGTACGTTCCATATAAAATCACAGAGGTATGGGGGTTTGCACGGGCCGGTATAGATATTCGACAATGTCGCCTCCGTGATATTGTCTACATCTTTGGTAACGATGGGTTGATTTGATCTCATCGCTTGCATTCCATTCTGTCCCTCCATCAGCTGCCATACTTTTATTCGATAGGTTACCGGTTCGCTGGGTTTTGGCTGCGCCGTCCATCTAAAAGTTATTGGCTTTAATGCATCATTAACGGTGAAGTGTTTTTTGTCTTCAGGAAAGGTATTGGTGATCGTACCTGCCGCAGTTTCATCAGCCGCTTTTATGTTGAATGTATAAGGCTCGCTGGTTCCATCGCCTTTGCCCATCGGTTTTCCTTCCTTGTTCAACGCCTGCACATTCCAAATAAAGTCACAGAGATAAGGAGGTTTGCACGGGCCGTTGTAAATGTTCGACACTACAGCTTGCGTGATATTTTCTACATCTTTATTTACAATGGGTTGATTTGATCTCATCGCCGCTGTCCCATTTTGCCCCTGCATCAATTGCCATACCCGCAAGCGATAAGTAACAGGCTCCTTCGGCTTTGGAACTAACGGGGTCCATCTAAACATTACCGGTTTCAACATATCCGTAGCAGAAAATGTTTTACCGCTCTCCGGAGTAATTAATGTTGGCGGTGCATAGTCAATTTCTTTTGGTGATTCCACGTTGAATTCTTTGCAAACTTCATTGCTTATCGCAACCCTATCTACGTTGAAGAACTGTGCACAGATGCTATAGCTACCGTCTTTTAGATCATGGCATCCTGATAACATGCCGATAAGTTCTCCCGTCGAGAATGATCTCGTCGTAAAATTATCGACCAGCAATCCGTTGGATGCATTGTTGCCACATACCAACGAACCGTTGGCTCTTATCTGCAGCACGAGCCTCATGCCCTCTACTCTGATCGTTGATGGTGGCTTTTGCGCAACCAGCATTAACGCACCAGGACTATTGGTCCAGTTGTCGATCACTGATGGCAGCTGGTTCTTCACCGTAAAGCTTACGATCTTGATCTGTTGGATCTGCCCGGGCTGGCCATAGGTTACGAGTCCAAGAACCGATAGCAACAACATTAATTTTAGCTTCTTCATACAAAAAAATTTATTAGTTCGATGTATTACCGGTGCGTATTCATCCGGTTACAAAAATTAAAAGAACAATTAGTGGTTTTCACAGGAATGTATATGTGTCGAATATGATTGTATAAGCGTTGCCACCCCCGACCACCCCCTCCGCCCCTAAAGGGGGAACTTTGAGCCCACGAATTTGTGACTACTCGCCCCTTCCTCAGGGTCCAGGTTCCCCCTTTAGGGGGCGAAGGGGGTTTTTATTTTTTAATCACTACCGAAAAACACACGATCAGCTCGCACTCCTTACAGTTAATATCTCTGAACGTAAACTTCACACATATCTTAGCCACCAGGTCGCAACAATCGATTATCGATGCCGGAGGTAATAAGAACTGCATGTTCACAGACGGCGGTATCACAAACGGAACTCCGCCATTGTTCCAGGTCACTTCTCTCGGATTTTGATAAATATTACCGGCAGGATTGAAATTCGGAACGGTCACGCCGCCGTACATTGTTATTTTTGGTTGCATCGCTCCAATGGCGCCGGCAGTATAAATGCTTGCCCAGGTAAATGGATAGGTTTTGCAATTGATACAATCACTTCCTTTGTTACTGCTGAGTGAATAACTAAGCACTTCGGCACGCAGTTCGGTGAACAAAGCTCCGGCAGGGCCAGTGATCGTAAAATTAGAAGCCGCGATGGTTGCTGCAGGATTTGCCAAGGTAGATGTTTGTACCGATGGATCTTTTACCGAGATATTGTAAGGGCATGGGCATTCGCTCGGTGGTTCGCAATCTACCTTGAACCTGTACACACAGATCTTACAGGTGTCGGTTCCACACATACCATAGAATGTGATGCTATACCATCCCTGTTGATTGGTGGTAAATGTAAGTGTGCCCAGTGATCCCGAATTGGTATTACCATTTGGATAAACCATGTTGTACAATACACTTGCACAACCAGGTTTGTTACAATTGAAAGCACCTGTGATCGTGAATGTTTTATTGCAAGGCAATTGCAGCGGACCATGTTGTGGTGATTTACAATCAATGGCAACCGATTGTTGACCACCAATCACAACCTTAGGATCGATCCTTGTCAAGCCCTCCGAAGTAATGACATTCTTATTTTTATTATTTACATCTTTTGGATCTCCGTGATCAACGATGTCACCCCAACTCATTGTGATATGATCCCAATCACTGCCTTCGCAATTGCAATCGTTCTTTACACAATCTGTTTTGAAAGTGATCACACAACTGTCGCAGATCTTTGTTCCGCACAAGCCATACAATGTAACGGTGTAAGTGCCCGGTAGATTTGCAACAAAAGTCAACGGCACATTACCGGTAGTGATGGTATTATTCGGTTCTTTTAATTTGTACTTAACAGAGCCCTGGCAATTTTGTCCTGCGCAGGTATAGAAAGCGTTGATCGTGTGTGATGTGCTGCACTTCACCGCGTAATTACCTCCGCATTGCAATGTTGTTGGTTGTCCGTTGGGGTTGGTCATCATCTTATCGCCCCAATGGCTTCCGTCGCATTTGCAGGTGGTATCTTCTCCAACTGTTATACATGCATAAGGATAATTTTCTGCAGCAAGCGTGTTGATATTATTATTTGTTCTTGTTGCACAATAACCAAAACTATTGCAAGCCGTTTGTCCTTTTATGGCAGTTAAAGGAACAACAACATCAAAGTCATAGTTGAGTACTTGGGCAGGATTAAGAATAAAAGCGCCATAGTTCAACCTGAATGAACGGGCAGTGGCCCAACTTGATCCCCAGGCTGGCGGTGTGCATACCCCGCAACTGGGCGCACCGCACAACTCTGCATTCCTGCAAGGATTTACAGCGTTCGAGTATGAAGTTGCAGTGGCCGGCGCAGGCAGAGCAGCATTCAACGCAACATTGAATGCGCTAAATCTTGGCATGCAACTTACCACACCTGCATCACCACTTGATGGTAAAATATCTACGATACTGATATTGGTAATGGGCACTGTTCCAACATTCCTGATCTTCAGCCTGAACTTTGCAGTTCCGCCTGGAACGACTGTTACATTTTGTTGCCATGTTGTTCCGCCATCAATACTTACATACTTCTCCGCGATCAACGAATCGAGGGGACAGATACTTATTGTTGCCTGGTTGGAGTATTCTATGTTGGCCAATCCGCCGCCCGAGACCTGGTAGCTGTTCGCCAATGTTCCTGCTGCTGCATTATTATTGACTACCACATTAAAATCTGCATTCCACCATTGTGGACTGCCATTTCCGCAGATGCCAGCCAGCCCAGATGGCAATGTCCACTTCGGACTGGTTGAATTATTATCACATGTTACTCCTGTTATCGGATTGCCTGAAGTGCATCCGCCGCTTGCATAAGTGAGGCTGTACCAGGTATCGCTATTGGGGACGTATGTTAAACCTGCCGGTAATGCATCTTGTAAAATTGCTCCTGCTGCAAGTCCGCCGCTGCCCACATTTCTAAAGTACAAATGATAACGTACGGTATCTCCCGGCTGGTAACAACTCTTCGATGAACATACAGACTTATACATCTCCAGGTTGGGTATCGGGTTCCGGATATGAAATGTATCACAAGATGTTTGTTTGATTATTCCATGATATACATTGTTGGAAAAAACACATCCCGCCGAATCAATTAAACTATAGTCGCCCTTGTAGCTCGAGTTGGCGCAGTTCTGCACAACATCACCGGGAACAACAGGAGTTCCGCACCAGTCGGTACTCAGGATGGTATAAACAACTCCCACATTCATATTCCCGCCCATTACGAGGCCATTGCCGGTTAATTTAAAACCAACGAGATGTGGCCCCACGCCGACTAATGTTGCCTTGGTAATATTTATCGGGCCTGTTATAGGATTACCAGCATAAGGAGTGGGTCCCGTTACCGGGCCGCAGCCGGTTCGTTTCCAATAATACAGGTTAACAGGATAAGTGCTGCTACTGATATTCAATTGGGTGATATCAAGCTGCTGCGGAAAAGTATCATTGATCTCGATAGCAGTGAGGGGCACACTTCCGTTGTTGGTCAATCCTACATTGTAAACGCTGCCGCAACCGGGTATCTGTGTGTCCGGATTGTAGTGAATGCTATTGACCTTACCAAAATTTCCACTCGCTTCGGGATCTTTCAGGATAACGCTTGCTGTGCTTGAATTGGTCGTGGGTGCATTGCCGCATGGAAGCATTCCGGAAAGGGTGGCTGTATTGGTTACAGTTTGTCCATTGAGGTAACCTGCATTGCATGGGTATTTGATGTCGACATAATAAATTTTTGCATAGTAATAGCCTGTACTGGTAGGCGAATGATAATAATAGCCGATGCCAGCTCCGGTGCCAGTTGAGGGAGTTAGATTTCCCACATTCCAGGAAAAGATGCCGCCTGCAGGGGGACTATTTGGAACGGTTGCCAGGCTTTGGTCATAGACACCAACGAGTTGCGCATTTGCTCCCATATTATCAATGACCTGTGTGCTGTACATATCTAATTCGCCGTTACAACCGAAGTATGTGTTCTTATATACAATAACCATGTAACGAACTGTTCCTCCCAAAGCACCGTACCAGTTACCTCCGCTGTAGGTGGTCACCGGTATTTTTTTGATCCGCCATGGATTGACAGCGGTAATGGTTACGCCTGCAGTGTCAGTAAGTGTGGGAAGTGCGTTGGCACTGATGGTTGCCGTATCGATCACAAAAGTATTGTTGCAGGTGGGGCCACAGGGAAAGGTTCCCGTGATGCTGATGGTTGAATAGCCGCCAGCAAATCCTCCCAAACTAAAGGTGAGTATATTGCCTGATTGAGTATATGGCTTGGATGCCGATGTTATATTAAATCCCGGTGGCACGGTTTCGGTGACAACCAGGCCAGTAACAGCATTAGCAGTGGAATAGCCGATGGTATAAGTGACCGGTTGGCCGCTTTGAACTGAAGAAGGGCTTGCAGTCTTATTTATAAAATAGCTATTGTTCTGTGCAAAAGCGCCACTTGCAATTGCTAAAATAAAAATTCCGGTAACCAGTATTTTTATTTCCCATTTCAGCGTTCTGATCATCTTTCTCATTGGTAATTATTTTTGATGATTACTTCACGATACAAAAATGAAAAGAAGAATTCGGGATTTCTGGCAGAATGTATATGCGGGGGAGATGATTGTATAAGTGCAACACCCCCTCCGCCCCCCTAAAAGGGGAACTTGCAGTAAAATACTTTTTAGCTTTTTTGAATTAATGAAGAGTGGCTTAAATTCTTATTCTCCCGGTTACCCCTTCAGGGGGTTAGGGGGTGGGTTTTCTTTTGATCCACTTCTCAAACCTCGACAAAAAATCATCCTTTCTTCTTGAAGCAACGGGTATCTCTTTTCCATTTTCCAATACCACATCTCCGCCGCTGCCCTTGATATATTCTTTGATGAAGGAGAGGTTGATGATGTATTTATCGTGAATGCGGGTGAAGTCGGTGTCGGGCAGTAGCTTTTCATACTCGCCCAATTGCCTGCTCACGAGGATGGGTTTATTATCTCCTGCCAGGAAGAATGTAGTGTAGTTGCCATTGCTTTCGCAATACATGATGTCGGCTAGTTTTACAAAGACAAGACCGTTGGTGGTAGACAGCGGTATCTTTTCCGCAACCTTGGGTTTTGAAGAAGACTCGATCAATGAAAATAGATTCTTGCTGAAAGATTTTTGTTCTATTCTTTCCGAAGCCGATTGTATCGCTGCCAATAATTTTTCGGTGTTGATGGGTTTGGTAAGATAACCGATGGCATGGTGTTCAAAAGCTTCAATGGCATAATGGCTATAAGCAGTAACGAAGATCACTTCAAAATTAACGGGCTCAAGCTGTTTCAACATTTCAAAACCATTGATATGCGGCATCTCGATATCGAGCAACAACAACTGCGGCTGCAATTCCTTGATCAGCGCCAACCCCTTGCTGGCATTACTTTCTACTGCAAGCACCTGCACCTGCGGACAATACTCCGACAGCATTTTCTTCAACAGCTGAACGTTTCGCGGTTCGTCGTCGAGGATGATACAAGTGAGGCTGTTCATTTTTTTATTTTATTACACGAGTTTTATTATTCTTGTCATTTCGACGTTAGGAGAAATCTGATACTATACACAAATAGATTCTTCCTAACCTCGAAATGACAAGATCGGGAAGTTTGATTGCTTAAGCATCTGCGATTGGTATTCGCAAAACAATGATCGTTCCCGTAGCTTTGCCATTTTCATCTTTTTTATCAACGATCTCCTGTTCAATGCCGTACAATTCGGCTCTTCGCTTTGATAACTGCATACCACGGCTTTGGTATTCGGTATGCAGTTCATTGCGCAATTCGATCGCCTTCTCGCGGCCAATGCCATTGTCTTCTATTTCACAGATCAGCTGCCGTTGCTCTTTTCTTACGCTTATTGTTATAATGCCCTTTTTGTTTTCAAGATGGCCAATGCCGTGGCGGATCGAATTTTCTACATAAGGTTGCAACAACATCGCCGGCACTAATGCCTCCTTACTGTTGATGCCTTCATCTATTTTGATCGCGTATTCAAAGCGATCATCGAAACGCAATTTTTCCAGTTGCAGGTAATTGTCCAGGTAATTAATCTCATCTTGCAAAGAGATGATCGACGATGATGAATTATCCAAAGTGCTGCGCAATAGCTCCGAAAACTTATCTAGGTATTTATCTGCCTGCCTGAAATCGCGTTCGTAAATAAATCCCTTTATCGAATTTAAGCAATTGAAAACAAAGTGGGGGTTGATCTGTGCTTTGAGCGCCTGCATCTCCAGCTCGCCGAGCTTTTTTTCAGTTAACACCTTCTCTACGGCCTTTTGTTGTTTTTGCCGGCCGCGTCGTTGCAAAATAAAAATGCTAGCAAAGAACGATACAACAACCACTGTAGCCCAAAATACTCCGCTCTTCCAAAAAGGCGTTGCAATAAAAATATTGATATGCGCCGCCTGCGATGAAGGCTTGCCGTCCCTCTTTATAGCTCTTATCAAAATATTATGATTGCCGGATACCAACTGCAGGTCAATGCTGTTTTTATCGAGGCGCACCCACTCGGCGTTATCACTGCTGTATTCAAATAACGGATAATAACCCGTGAGATCTACCCCTGAAAATTCAATGCTGAAATTGTTTTTACCATAAGGCAATGAATATTTGTCAAGTACCAGCTCTTCTTCTCCGTCAACTTTAACGCGGGTGATAAAAGTGGTTATATCTGCCACAGGTAAATGCAGGCTCGCAGGAAGATAGCTGATACCGCCGGAAGTTGCAACATACACTGTATCGCGGTATACCGTGATATCATTAACCTGTTCGCCGATCAATCCATCGGATAATCCGAAGAAAGTATTCCCATAATTTAATTGGTTATTTACAAATTGATATTCGATCTTGTTTAAGCCCTTGTTAGTTCCCAGCCACAGTTCACCAAGCTTATTACTAAACAAAGATTTGCAAACATTTCCCGGGATGACATCTCCTAATGCGATCGACTTTACAACAAGGTCATTTTTGAGCACGAGTAAAGAATCGGAACCAAGTCCCACCCATACCAACCCATCGGCTGTTGTGCAGATCGTGTTTACGCGATAGGCAAGTGCCTTATATTTTTTGCCAAAATAAAAAAGCGAGTCTTTGTCCCATCGGTATAGCCCGTCATTTGAACCAACATATATTTTTTCGCCGGCTGCAACCCCAAGCGCCGTTACTCTTTTTATCGCCTTTGCTGTTACCAGGTCTTTTTCAAAATTGTATTTTTTTACTTCTGCGTGGCTTCCCAGCAGCAAGATCGAATCATTCAGTAGTAGTGCCGCTTTTGTAGATGAATTGTTTTGATTCTCGAACCTGCGAAGGATCTTAAAGTTTTTTTTATCAATGATAAAAGAACCTGTTTGGCAGGAGATGTATATCTTATCTTTTAACTCTATTATTTTTCTCACCGTGCCATCCATATTTTTTTCGTCGCCCAGTGAGATCTTTTTAATATCATACACTCCGTCATATACCAACACTTCTCCATAATTATTTCCGGCAAATATCTTTTTGTTGCTTACCAGCAGGGCATTAAAGTTCTGGGCGATCTGGTCGTTGAGCGCTTTGTCGTTGATGGTATATGACGATATCCTTTTTTGCTGGATCTTTATCAAACCCTTGTCGATGGTGGCTATCCAGCTGCTGCCACTCTTGTCTTCCAACACATTTCTAACCGCAATATTGTACAGCAATGGTTCCTTCAGGTCAAGCGTGGCGGTGTCCATTGGATAAGTGGTGCCGTTGTATGAGGTGACTGCAAGATTTTTTCCGGCCTTGCAAAATATGCGGATGACAAAAGGAAATTCTTTTTTCTGCTGAAGGAAAATATCGCCGTTTTCCGTGACCCTGTATTTTTCTACGCTGTTGCCGGCGCTGATAAAAAGTGTATGATTAAAATATTCGCTGTTAAAAATAGTATTGTTACCAAGTGGAAAAGATTTCGTCAATCTGCCATTGCCGAACACCCGAATAGAATCACTGCACACCAAGAGATAATTACCCGGACTAAATTCGATAACTCTTTCGGGGGTTCCCTGTTTGTAATTCAACACCCCTTTATAAGCAGATACTTTCCCGTTCTTATAAATAAAAAAATTCCGTTGGTTATTGCTAAATGCAATGCCGCCATAGGTTAAGATGCTACCGCGATTGGCATTGCCCAATTCTATTTTTTGTAACTCGGGATCTGTCTCATCATTCTCAAAGCGATCCGTCACTGGGTTATAGAAAGCAGGCGTTCTTCGAAAAGGAGTTACCCATATTGTTTGGCTGCTGTCGATAAAAAGATCGGTGATCTCGTTGTCGGGCAGGCCCTGGGCCGTTGTATATGTTTTGAAATTCTTACCGTCGAATTTTGCGAGCCCGTTTTCTGTGGCTATCCATAAAAAGCCATGGTTATCCAATATGGTGCGATAAACAGAATTGGATGGGAGCCCATCTTTGGTAGTGTAGAATATGGTTTGTGTGGTTTGAGAAAAGGAATAGTAAGATGCGAGTAGCAGGAAGCAGGAAAGAGATTTATGAAGTAAATATTTTCGCATTGTTCATAAATATAAAAAGAAGGGTCGGCTTCGCCGCCGGGTTTTTTTGGCCACTGATTACACAGATTAACACGAAAAATTCGTGTTAATCTGTGTAATCAGTGGCTATAATTTTATCGAAGATAAAATCTCTATTTCTCCACCAACCTATCCACGCATTCATAATCTCTCTTCAACATATCATCATATTCATCCGCCGTCTTAAATAATTTTTCAAATTGCGATTTTCCGTTTTCCACCGTCATGTCAAGGTCGTATAGGATGCAACTCAATACAATATTTTGCCCGTTGCAACTTATTACCAACCCGTTCAACTTATAATTCTCTTCCAGCAAAAATTGATACAGCGGTTTTATCTTAAGCGCATTATTCGGCATCTGGCAAAGGAATGCATCTGCAGCCACAAAATAATTTTCAGTATTGTATGCGATCTTGATCTTAGCACTTCCTTCTTCTACTTCCCAGTTGTTGGGAGCGTTGCGTGCCAGCTTAATATCTTTTCCCAAACTTTTTAAGATCGCTTCGATCGTTTTTGCAACGCCGGTGGGTTCCACTTCTTTTTCCGGCATTTCGGGAAGTTTTACTTCGGTGCCGCAGCTTGGACAATATTTTCCTCCGTCAATATTAGCAGCCGTTACCAAAAAATCGCAAGACGCACACCTTGTTGTGGCAGCGCCCCTATTAGGTTGATACAATTGCAATGCAGTTCTCAAATAACTTACCGGCAACGCGAATCCAAGATTATCTCCTCCTCTTATGATAAAAGAATTAACGCCAACGATCTCTCCTCTTTCATTCACTAACGGGCCTCCGCTATTACCGGGATTTATCGCGGCATCTATCTGTATGAACTTTAAACCATCGCGGATCCTGTCCACCTTACTCACCACCCCCTGCGTTGCGGTATAGTTCAATCCGTATGGATGGCCGATGGCAACGATCTCATCGCCGTCTTTCATATCCTCATATTTTCCCAAAGGCACTGATGGCAGTAATACAACCGGCGGCGGTTCTAAAAAAGCCAGGTCATGTTTTTTATCGGTGTACCACACGCGGCTCAATGATTTGGAGAATAGCTTTCCCTGTATCGTTACCTCGGCGGCATTATCCACCACGTGATTATTGGTAACGATAAGGTCGAATTCTTTGACATAGAATCCCGTTCCTGTTCCACCCGGCGTCGCGATCTGGATGATGGCGTCCTGGTATTTTTCGATGATGTCTTGTGTCGGCATTGGTTATTGTTTTGTTTCCCGCAGATTTTGCAGATCACGCAAATTTCATCTCTACGAAATCCGCGTGATCTGCGGGAAATATTTATTTGGCGTCAAAATTTAATCCCTGCAACTCACTCGTAAAACTGTGATTAAAATTCACCTTATTATCAAACTTCAAATTTTGAACATTAAAATTGAGCAGCGGATATTTTTTCTTCCATGAGTTCTGGATCTCCTGTATTGCTTCAATTATCTCCTCGCTATCGAATTTGTGTTTCGAATCATCATAGTAAACCTGTGTAAACCCAAGCGAGATAAAATATTCGGGGTAATTCACCTGCATGAACAATTGGAAGAACTGGGACAGGGCCTTGGGCAAACTATAAGAATATTGACAATAGGATATCCCATATTCACAGATCTGTTGTGCGATCAATGGATAGCCATTGTCGCGATACCAGATCATATTATTATTGGCACCAACAATTCCATCCGCGATCAGCTTTTGAGTTTGCGGGGCTACGATGGCAAAACTGCTTCTGCCGCGAAAAAGGTTCTTAAAAAAATCTTCCTTCGGCTTAAGCTGTATCTTACGGAAGGCGTCGATCATGTCGGAATTCTTTGCCGGGGCCGGCCGTTCATCTTTTGTAAAATAAAGAATGGGTATTTTCTCCAGTTCCGCTTGCAGCGTGCCTTCCGGACAAATAAGAAAATCGATCCTGAATGCAAGTGTCAACAACAAATAGGCAATACCGCCGCTGAATTTTTCCGGATCTAATGTTTCGCAATAAGCCAGTGTTTCGCTGATCCATTTTTGCATAAAGGCAAACTTGGTCTCCTTTTCTGCTTCCGGTACTGCTTTGATATGTTCTGTATCCAGTGCTTGTAAAGAAGAAAAATCTTGTACCAGCAGATCGTCTTGTTTGTCTGCCTTGGTCGCCAGCTCCTTCAATGCGTAGTATAATTTGTTGGGGTTGGCGGTTTCGATATCACTGTCGAAGCGCATACAAAGCCGGTCACCATCCAAAGAATAGCGGCTGTAAAACAAAGAGAAATTCTGTTCCAGCAGCCGGCGCATCACCGGCACAGAAGGCTGCGGCATTTTTGCCAGCGACACTTCCGCCTGCATATGCTCTGCGTTGCCATGGCCGCGAACGATCTTTGATCCCTGGTAGATCTGGAAGTCGAAGTCGGTACCCTTACGGTTAAGGATCACGTTGTCGGCCGCATCATCCCGCAGGTAATCGAAAAACGCGTCAATACTTTCATGGTATTTTTTTTCCTTGGAGAGGTTATCGGCATCAGTCCAGCGGGCAACTTTTTCCACTGTTTTATTGTTATCGCTGTAACGCCCGAAATTGATGTCTGGCCTTTGTTCTGCTGATTTCTTGCCGCGGCCGAATAGTTTGTCAAACATGGAATAGCGGTTTATTTTACTTTCCCCCCGCTTTGTCATGCCGACGCAGGAGGCATCTAAGCGAAACATAAATAGATTTCTCCTAACGTCGAAATGACAAAACCCAAGAGATAAATTGATAGTTAAGCAATTTACGGAACGTTGGCTTAAAATTGTTTAAAAATTGCCCGTACATTTAGGGTTGTTAATTTTATATTTGCCAAAACTAAAGATATCATCATGAAGTTCATCGTTTCCTCATCGGCCCTGCTGAAGCAGCTACAACAGATCAGCGGCGTTATCAATGCAAATACCGTTTTACCAATACTGGAAGACTTTCTGTTTGAAATTGAAAAGAACAAGCTTACCGTAGTAGCCACCGACCTGGAGACCGTGATGAAAGTGCATCTCGATATCGAAGCCAAGGACAGCGGTAAAGTATGTATTCCCGCCAAAATACTGATGGACTCTTTGAAGAACATCGCCGAACAGCCCCTTACTTTTAATATCGATAAGAATTTTGCTGTGGAGCTCACCAGCGATAACGGTAAATACAAGGTGATGGGCGAAAACCCGGATAATTTCCCGAAAGAACCCTCGGCTGATGATGCCAATTCTTTCACCATGTCGTCTTCATCACTGGTAACAGCTATCAATAAAGCGTTGTTTGCCGTAAGTAACGATGATCTGCGCCCTGCGATGACCGGTGTTTTCTTTGAACTAGATAAGAAGGGCATCACTTTCGTGGCTACGGATGCACATAGATTGGTGCGCTACACACTCAAAGATGTGAGCTGTCCGAAGAAAGATTCTTTCATCGTTCCAAAAAAACCTTTGAACTTATTAAAGAATGCTTTGCCCGACAATGATGACGAGCTGAGCATTTCTTACAATAGCAATCACCTGTTCGTTTCGCATGGTGGCACCGAACTGGTGTGCCGGCTCATTGATGCAAGGTTCCCGGATTATAAAGTGGTGATACCATTGGATAATCCTTATAAGATGACGATCAACAAACACGACTTTCAAAATGCCTTACGCCGCGTAAGTGTATTCAGCAATAAAAGCACCAACCAGGTTGCGCTCAACATCACCGGCAATGAATTACAATTAGCTGCCCAAGATGTTGATTTTAGTTTTGAAGGAAACGAGCGCATGGCCTGCCAGTATGATGGCGAAGACCTTCAAATTGCTTTCAACGCCAAATTTTTGATAGAGATGCTTGGCGGCGCCGACACCGGCGACATCAATATGGAACTGAGCACGCCTACTAAAGCGGGTATCATCAAACCAACAGAACAAGGAGAGAATGAGGAGTTGCTGATGTTGGTGATGCCGTTGATGTTGAATAACTAGAACAGATTTTTTAATTAAGTTTCCCGCAAATTGCGCAGATAACGCTGATTTAGACATCAGCGAGATCCGCGAGATCTGCGGGAAATTTTTTATGTGCATAATCGACTAACATCTTGTAGTTTGTTTTCTTGAACTTAGGCCCCTAAACTCACCGCCATGTTCCTGATCATTCTCGGTATCATTATTATCATCGTCGCTTCCACAGTTCTTAAAAACAACGTGATGCTTGCCCGCTTTAAAAACCTGGGCCGCCTGCTGGGTTTTGCTTTTATTGTAATAGGTCTCCTCATGGCCAGCATCATTCAAATAAACCCCGGAGAGATCGGCGTGAAGATATTATTTGGCAGCATACAAAATGATGTGCTTACCAGTGGCCTGCATTTCGTAAACCCTTTGATGGATGTAAAACGAATAGATGTGAAGACGCAGAACTATACCATGAGCGGTGTTACCGATGAAGGATCGAAAGGTGGTGATGACGCCATCAGGGTTTTAACGAGCGATGGGCTGGAGGTAACGATCGACCTTACTGTATTGTATCGCGTGGTTTCAACCGATGTGCCGATGTTGTTGAAAGAAACAGGCAATGACTATCGTGATAAGATCGTGCGCCCCATCACCCGCACCAAGATCCGCGACAATGCGGTTTATTACTAGGCGGTGGAATTATTCGGAAATAAACGTGATGAATTTCAGCAACGCATTTACCGCAGCATTGAGGATGATTTCAAAAAGCGCGGGCTCATGCTGGAGCAGTTGCTGGTCAGGAATATATCATTGCCTTCTTCTGTAAAAGCTTCTATCGAATCAAAGATCAACGCAGAGCAGGACGCTAAGAAAATGGAATTTGTATTGCAGAAAGAAAAGCAGGAAGCAGAGCGCAAACGAGTAGAAGCACAGGGTATCGCAGATTATCAACGCATCATCAACACCGGCCTCACCGATCAGCAATTACAATACGAACAGATCAAAGCGTTGAAAGAAATTGCTTTGAGTGACAATGCCAAGATAATTGTGATGGGGAAAGGGAACACGCCGGTGATAATTAACGGAAAAGAGTGATGAGGAAAAGCGCTGATTTAAACGATTGAGGATGATTGCGCAGATTTTTGCCTTCGGCAAAAAAAACCTTGTTACGACATAAATAAATATCTGGTAAACAAATAACTGGTTGTTCTAGATATTTTCCGAAGGAAAATATAATCTGCGGAATCTGCGCAATCGTTTAAATCAGCGCTTTTAATTTACGCTCCAACCAATCTCGCTTTTCTTTTCTTAATATAATAATAGATGATCAACTCCGCCACGATCAAATTCAAGGTCCAGCCCAGCCATGCGATGATGCGGTAACGATCCATTGGCAGAACATCGGTATAATTTGCCAGCAACACTTTCCATATCCTCAATGTAACCGCAGATAGCGTGAGCGCAAAACTCCTGATCATAAAAATACGGTGTGCCTTGAAGTCTTTTTTTACTGCCTTATACAAAGCGATCGCCGTAAAGCTTATCCATAATACCGAAAGCGTTACAAAGGCGATGCGGGAAGAAATTCCTCCGTTGGCATAAAAACTCATCAGCAAACCTGCAGGACCGGTCACCATCAAAACGTCTATCACGTACATATATCCAAAGGCACGATGAAGCCTTGGTTTGTTTTTCAACAACCATTTCGAAAACTGTGTGAAACCAGCCAGCAGTGCAAACATGCTGGTGAATACGTGCACAAAAAAAGCGATGCGCCATTCAGTGATATGGATATAGGATTGCTTTAGTTGGAGGAATCCGACATCGTTCTGCACGGGAATATAAATAAAAATGATCCGCAACATCAGGAACGAAAAGAACCCGAGAGCGAACAACAATGCTATTTTAAATATGTTTTTGCGTGTTGGCGTCAAAACCGTATTTTACAGAAAACAAATGATATGAAAAAAATATTCCTTGCCGGCGTCATTTCTGTTTTTCTTTTTTCCGGATGTAAACCTAAGTCAAAAAATACGGATGATAAAACCGGCGACACGCTGGCTACTGTGGCTGACTATGCCAAGCTGATCGGCTCCTATGTTGGAGATTTTGGCACCAACAAGATCACGCTGCTCATTACCAAGGCCGTGAATGATACGATCGAAGGAAGAAGTGTGGTGGGTGGAAACGACAGGCCCTTTATCGGTATGATCAAGTATGCCGAGGGCAAATACACTATCAATGCAAAAGAACCTGGTGATGATCAATATGACGGTGTCTTTGATTTTTCCATTGATGAAAAACAACCCGACATGGTCACCGGAAGCTGGAAACCCAATAAGCCCGATGCACACCTGGGCCCAAAAGATTTTTCATTGAAGCGCCGCGCCTTTACGTACCTCGTTGATGTTGGCCAGTTTCCCGTTGCTTCCAAAAGGCTTATGACCGAAGATGATGTTTCGAACATGAGTAAAGATGAGCTGCAAACGATGCGCAACGAGATCTTTGCAAGGCATGGTTATTGTTTTAAAAAGAAAGATCTGCGGGAAATGTTTGAAGACAAGGATTGGTACATTCCCAACACTGTTGACGTGAAAAAAGATCTTACTGAAATTGAAAAAAAGAATATCACCCTTATCAAGCGCTATGAAAAATACGCGGAAGACTATGGGGATGATTATGGAAGATAGGAAGAAAGTTGGCAGCTGCCGGTTTGCAGTTAGCAAACGGGCACGCGACTGCCAATTGAAAACTGCCAACTGTTAACTATGAACTTCATACAGCTTGCCTCTTACGATAACTATGTTTCCGCAAATATGGCGCTTGGCATGTTGCAGGAAAATGATATCAATTGTCATCTTAAGGATGAATATATTGTAACGATCGACCCCTTGCTGAACCCTGCTGTTGGGGGCATCAAGCTTATGGTTGCCGAACCTCAGCTAGACCGTGCGAAAGATTTGGTTAAAGAAGTTGAAGCAAATTATATTGCCTCTATTCCCTGCCCCAATTGCCACCACTTGGCGCTGACCGTAGAAGAAAAAACAAATAAGCCTGAATCGTTTTGGGGAAAGCTTAAGAATATCGCCGCCTACGGCCAGGAATCAACTTATAAAAAAATATATCGCTGCACAAATTGCCAGTCGATCTTTTCTGACCTGCCAATGTAAACCGGTTGACCTTCCATATCATGGAGCAAGAAGAACAAACAGCAAAAACCCTTGGGTGCCCGAATTGCAAATCGCATCGAATTGTCAGGGAGTGTAAGTCACGCAACAAAAATTATTTACTAAGAGTATTTTTTGCTTTGTTTTTCGCTCCCCTCTGGATGCGGGAAGAATATGTATTTCGTTGCAAGGACTGCGGCTGGCAGGATCATTTTATGCCAGAATAATTAATCGCTATTTTTGTTCCATGACAACCATCGCCATGATACCGGCTCGCTATGCCGCCACGCGTTTTCCTGCAAAGCTGATGCAAAAGCTGGGTAACAAAACCGTCATCCAGCACACTTACGATAATACCGTTGCCACTAAATTATTTGATGACGTCATCGTGGTTACCGACAGCGATATCATTTACAAAGAGATCACATCGAATGGTGGAAAGGCAATAATGAGTATCCGGGAACATGAAAGCGGTAGCGACCGTATTGCTGAAGCTGTTGCAAATATTTCCGCCCGTGCCGGTACGGACGGGGATGTTGGTATTGTTGTCAACGTGCAGGGCGACGAACCTTTCGTACAAAAAGAACCGCTGGAAAAATTGCTACAAGTCTTTGATGATGAAAAAGTGCAAGTGGCTTCCCTAATGCAGGTTTTAACCGAAGAAAAATTCATTGCCGATCCTAACTATGTGAAAGTTGCCGTCGATAAAAACAACAATGCGCTGTTCTTCAGTCGAAGCCCAATACCTTATCATCGTGATAAAGATCTATCGCCGGTTTATTACGAACACATTGGTGTATATGCATTTCGCAAACAGGCTTTGCTCAATTTCACCGCATGGGATATGACGCCATTGGAAGCCGTTGAAAAAATTGAATGCCTGCGTTACCTGGAAAATGGCGTTACGATAAAAATGATCGTTACAAAGTATATGGGTATTGAGATCGATACGCCGGAGGATCTAGAAAGAGCCGCCCTACTTCTAAAGAGTTAAATACGATCCTTGTCAGCCAATGAACGCTATTTCAGTAAGTTTACGACCGAATCTATTTTGTTTCCTATTTCAGTAAGTTTATCGTTAGCTCCGGCTTTTTCGTCAAGTACCTGGTTCAATATGGAGATCTGTTCCTGCCTTAATAAAATATATTCCAGAAGATTATCTGCTTTTTTCTTTTGGTCATTGGTCACATCCATCTGTTGCATTTGCCTGACCAACCCTTCCGCTTTTTGCCACAGAGGCAGGGATATCTCTTTAAGTTTTGTTTTCGTCTCTTCATTTGTGAGTGAATCCTGTAACGGTTTCAACGCCGAATCCTCCATTCCTGAGATGATCCTGATATTATCATAGAACGCTGCTGCATCCTTGCTATCTCCCTTAACCATCTCCAACTGTTGCTTTCTTGTACCGGCATCCACCTGGTTATTTTGAAGAAAAGCATAGCTGATACCAATTGTTGCTAAGACCACTAAAGGCACGGCCCAGGACACTTTCAGCCCCTGTCTTTCTTTTTTGATGGTGAACACATAAATATACCCTATGATAAAACCGCTGACCAATCCTCCCACGTGTGCCGAATTGTCCACGCCGCTTTTCATTCCATAAACAAGATTATATACAATGAAGATTCCAATGCTTTTCAGTAAAGCATCTCTTACCGATTTGGGAATGAGGTTGGACGTAAGCAACGCAAGGAATAATCCATATAATCCAAATATGGCTCCCGATGCACCGGCGCTATTCACTCCTTCTTTATGCCACCAAAGGCTACCAACGCTTGCCAACACACCTGTGGCGAGATAGGCTGCGGTATATTTAATTTTTCCCAGCATAGGCTCCAGGTAAACCCCGGCCATATAAAGACAATACATATTCATCACCAAATGGATGATCCCAAAATGAATGAATATATTGCTGATCAATCTCCACCAGTCGCCGCTTTCAGTAAGAACGGTATAATTGCTTCCCCATTTAACATGCACAAGACCGTTTGGTGCAATAAGTCCTGCACCATCTATTACCATCAACACAAATACCAACACGTTGATCGCCATGATAGCATAGGTTACATATAGGTTACGACTGGAAAGATTCATGACCTCTTCTACTTCCTTCGCATCTTTCGCGTGTTGTATCGCTACTTCTCTTGTTTTTGCTCTTAGTCCAGTTATTGCCTCAGAGCTTTCCGATATGGTCTGCGCAGAGATCTTCTTTCGCAGGGCGTCGAAGGCAGCAACGAAATCGTCGGTATGCTTTTTATTTTTTTGTCCGATATCAAATGTTTCCCCATGCACCATTTCACTGCTAACGATGAACTGCTCATTTGATGCTGTGATAAGCACCTGTTGTGCATAATTGCGCCAGCTCTTTGGGGTTGCAGCCTGCAGTGTATCGTCTCCGGCGTAGAGCACCGTCCAGTTTAGTTGCTGCAGAGCACTATAACTAATGGCAAGGATGGTTTCGGCGTCAAGGCCGCTTATATCGATCGTCTGTTCGTATTTGAGCATGGAATTTTTTTACCAAGTTGAATTATTTTTTAGTATCCGCCAAAACGGATTGTAACTTTGGGTACTTTATGACCTTTGTGGTAAAAAAAATTAATCTATGGCATTCCGCAATTTCAAAATGGTTGGCTACGTCATCTACGGCCGCGGCTCCTTCAATCAACTCGGCGAGATCGTTGCTCCCCATCGCAAAGCGGGGGCACCGATGATATTTTTAGTGGATCATTTTTTTACTCCCGGATCTGATCTCGTAAAAAGAGTTCCAGTTCGCGGTAACGATAAAATAATCTATGTAGACGTTACTTATGAGCCAAAGACGACCTATGTTGATAGTCTCGCCAACCAGTTAAAAGAAGAATTCGGAACGGTAAGCGGCATCATCGGCATCGGCGGCGGATCAACGATGGACCTTGCAAAAGCTGTTTCGCTGATGATGAATAATCCTGGCAGCAGCGCTGATTACCAGGGCTGGGATCTTGTTAAACATGCAGGAGTGTATAAAGCCGGTATTCCCACATTAAGCGGTACGGGCGCAGAAGTAAGTCGCACTACCGTACTCACTGGCCCCACAAAAAAACTGGGAATGAATTCCGACTTCACGCCATTCGATCAGATAGTGCTTGATCCCGAACTCACCGCCAATGCTCCCGCCAATCAACGTTTTTACACTGGGATGGATTGTTATATACATTGTATCGAAAGTTTGAATGGTACATTTCTTAATGAGTTCAGCAAGAGTTATGGTGAAAAAGCATTGCAGTTGTGCCGCGATGTGTATGTGAACAAAAGCGATTGGGATGCCGATAGCGATGATAAATTGATGATGGCGTCTTACGCCGGCGGCATGAGCATTGCTTATAGCCAGGTGGGTGTTGCGCACGCTGTAAGTTATGGACTGAGTTATTTGCTCGGTACCAAGCATGGCATTGGCAATTGTATCGTGTTTGATAAGCTACAAGAATATTATCCTGAAGGCGTGAAGGAATTTAAATACATGGTAGAGAAGAACAATATTGATATCCCTCAAAATGTTTGCGCAGGTCTTACCGATGAACAGTTCGATAAAATGATCGACGTTTCATTGGGCATGAAGCCGCTCTGGGAAAATGCATTGGGAAAAGATTGGGAGAAAATAATGACAAGAAGCAAGCTGAGATCTCTCTACGAAAAACTCTAGCTATCCCTGCGCAACGCATATACGGTTATATGTCTTGGGTTTCCTTCCATATACTGCTTTTGCCGCCAGTCGCTCCAACGCCGGGCAACAACAAGTCCGGCCCTGGCCGCCATTTGATCAAGTATATCAATCGGGGTGGCTAAACAAGTTACCCGGTATTCCTTTGTGCCGGACTCAGTGATAATGGGGATCGTGTTGGTATCGGTTTCCGGGAAACTGTTTTTACTTTCATATACTTCGGAAATAAAAAAACCTCCCGGTCGCAGATGACGGGCAATATTGAAAAAACAATCCTGTTGTAATTCAAGTGAAGGCAGCAGCAAGAAAGTACTGACCAGTGAATAAATAAGCTGGTATTTATTGCCTAAAGGAGTGCCGACAAAATCTCCTTCGATCACGGGTATATTTTCTGCCTCCTTGTGTTTGCGTAACATGCTTATCATAGCGGTGGAAGCTTCAATACCGTACACCGTAATGCCCGACTGTAGCAGCGGAATAGCTACGCGACCGGTGCCGATTCCAAAATCGAGTGCAGGACCATTCCCGGCAAGGCTCTTCAGCGTGTTGATGATACCCGCTTCTACACCAGCATATAGCTGGTCGTAAAATGAAGCAGAGTTGTCGCCATATTTTGTCGGGTCAAACACTTGTTGATTATTGGGTTACAATAATAATAATTATCCTGTTATTTGTATTAGCACCCCATCACCTGGTTAAAGAGGTGCACATTGCTGCCATCTCATTTTTTTTTACCTTTAAAAAAATTACTGTGCATGAAAAGCTTATTCGACCGGTCCACCTACGACGATGTTATTAACCGCATCAATAGCTTGAGTCTCGCATCCCAACGCCAATGGGGTAAGATGGATGTATCACAAATGATGGCACATTGCAAGGAAGCATTCAGGGTGCCGCTAAGCGATAAAAAAATGCCTCGAATGTTCATGGGAAGAATGTTAGGCTGGATGGTAAAACCAAAAATGTATGCTGAAGCTCCCTGGAAAAAGAGCCTTCCCACGGCACCTAATTTCCTGATCAGGGATGAGCGAAATTTTGATACCGAGAAAAAAGAGCTTTCAGATCTGATCACGGAATTCCACACAAAGGGAAGTGGCAATGTTGGTAAATTTCCACATCCTTTCTTCGGCACGTTCACGCAGGAACAATGGGGTAAGGCGATGTATAAACATTTAGATCATCATTTGGTTCAGTTCGGGGTTTAAGAAGTGGGGAATGGCAAGTGGTAAGTAGGGGTGATGAATTGAACACCCCACTAACCAATTCCTACTTACTACTAGCCCATCTTGATCAATCTATTCGCCGCTTCTTCCAACGTATCTTCTTTCTTCGAAAAACAAAACCGCAGCACTTTATTATCCGTTCCGTCTTTATAAAAAGCAGAGACGGGAATGGTAGCCACTCCATATTCTTTCGTTAATCTTATAGCAAGATCCTTTTCGCTTTCATCGCTGAGTCCTTCGTAACTATACAACTGAAAGTAACTTCCGTGAGAAGCCAGGGGTTTGAATTTGGTTTGTTGCATCATTTGCAAAAAATGATCCCGTTTCTGTTGCAAAAAATTTCCAAGCTGCAGGTAATTGTCTTTTTGCTGAAGAAATTCCGTAAGCGCAAATTGAACAGGGCTATTGCAGGTGAAGCAATTGAACTGGTGCACTTTTCTGAATTCCTTCATCAGTGCTGGTGGTGCCACGCAGTAACCCATCTTCCAGCCGGTGCAATGGTACACTTTGCCGAATGAGAAACAAACAAAGCTTCTTTCATAAAGATCTGCATAGCCAAGCATGCTTTCGTGTTTCTTTCCGTCGAAGATCAAATGCTCATACACTTCATCACTTAAGATAAATATGCCTGTACCCTTTACAATATTGCGCAGCGATTCAATGTCGGCAGCGCTCAACACACTTCCTGTTGGATTGTGGGGCGTATTGAGCATGATCATCTTGGTTCGTGGAGTTATCTTTTGCTTTACCAGTTCCCAATCTATCCGATAGTTATCGGATTTGTTGTCGGGGTAAACAAGTGGTATCAACACCGGTACGGCGCCGTTTATTTCTATGTTAGGGATATAGCTGTCGTACGCCGGTTCAAAAACAATCACTTCATCTCCTGGTTGCAATACTGTTGTGAGTGCTGTGTAAATGGCGTAGGTACCTCCGGGTGTGATGGTGATCTCTGTCTCCGGGTTTATGTTTGAATTGTAAAGGCCGTGTATCTTTTCAGCCAGTCGTTCGCGTAGAGCCGGTAGTCCACACATGTGCACATATTGATTGTGGCCCTTTTTCATGGCTTCGTTCACCAAAGAGATCAGCTCATCATTCATGGGGTAATCCGGGAACCCTTGTCCAAGGTTGATCGCCTTGTGCTCAACAGCCAATGCGCTCATTACGGTAAAAATAGTAGTGCCTACGTGAGGGAGTTTGCTCTGTATGGTTGGTTCCAATTGTATTGCTTTTGGTTATTTGTCAAAAATAGCCAAAGCTTTTTTAAATTGGCCAACACAGTGCGGCGGCTTTTGTATAGAACGAATAGCAAGGGAACGCACCAAAGTATACGGGATGCGAAGCCTGTTGCGGATTGAAATAGTTTTGCGTTCGACGCCGGAACGTCATTGATCTTGCCATTGGTAACCATCAGGTTCTTTCCAAATTTCCAATCAAGATCCTTGAACCTTGCCGTATCGTAAAATTTCTTCAGGTTATCTGCGCAGCATTTCCATTTTGCTTCCAGCCTGTCTTCATTCTTCATATTCGGCTCCATATTCGGATCGAAGTAATACCATTTGCCATCAACGGAAACTTCCAATGCAAAATGATGTGGAAAGCCAACACTGCGGTAGGAAATATTTTTTCTTCTCAATACCGACATCATCACCATCGACTGCTGTGAGCATGCGGCATAAGGATGTTGCATGATATCATCAGGCTTCACCTTACTTGCCAAACCATAGCCGAATAGTTTTTCGGAAAATGCAGCTATCCAATTTTCTTTGATAGAAAAATGTGAGAAACCGTGATAAAAACGTTCGGAAATAGTACGGGAGATCATCGCCACATCATCGACCGAACCGGGTACAACATGATTCGCTGATTCATTACTATCTATATAACCATTCAATTTGTCAATGGAATTCAGATAAGAGAGCTGAGAATTGAACAGCTCTTTATGGTCGTACGCTAGCCTTTCATTAATATCGGTATTAATGAAATTTAGTGACAAGAGCACTACCGAAACTGCAATGAGAATTGGTTTTGTCAAGGCTTGGGTTTTTAAAGACTTGATTAGGAACGTGGAAGGTTGAGGATTATTGTAGAAAAGGGGGTGTTTTTGGCCTATTTCGAGTAAAAATACCCTGTTTAGAGGTATTTATCCCCTTTACTACGCTTGATCTCAGCCACATAGTCCTTGATCTCCTGCTCTTTATCCTTCTTGCAAATGAGCAATACGTCCTTGGTATCCACCACCACAAAGTCGTCGAGCCCCTGGAGTACGATCAGCTTCTTATTGTCGGCATGAACCACATTGTGCGTGGCGTCGATAACGATCACATTATTTCCGGCAACGGCATTGCCGAGGTAGTCTTTCTCAATATTCTCGTAAGCGCTGGCCCAGGTACCCAGGTCGCTCCAGCCAAAAGAAGCGGGAATGATATATACATTGTCGGCTTTTTCCATTACGCCGTAATCTATCGAGATATTGACGCATTGAGGATAGATCCGCTCGATCGCATCTTTTTCTTTTTTAGTATTGAAATGTGATTTTTCCGCGTCAAACACCTCATTCAACTCAGGCAAATGTTTTTCAAATGCCTTGATGATGTTTTTCACCTGCCAAACAAAGATGCCGGCATTCCATAAAAAATCTCCGCTGGCAACAAATGTCTTTGCCAATTGCAGGTCCGGTTTTTCGGTGAAGGTTTTTACTTTAAATACATTCTCGCTTACGGCATGCTGATCGTATTGTATATAGCCATATCCTGTATTTGGCGACGAAGGCTTGATGCCCAATGTAACCAGTGCTTTGATATGTGCGGTAAAATGCAATGCATCCGTACAAATTTTTTTAAATCCATCTTCATCCGTGATCAGGTGATCGGCAGGGGCACAGATAAGATTGGCGTTTGGATTTAATCCTTGTAGTTTATAAGAAATATACGCAATGCAGGGAGCTGTATTCTTTCTTGATGGTTCGGCAAGAATATTTGCGGGCGCTAGTTCGGGCAATTGTTTTGCTACGATATCAACATATTGCCCGGAGGTAACCACATAAATATTTTCTGCGGGAATGAATTTTGCGAAACGATCATAGGTCGCCTGTATCAGTGTTCTGCCAGAGTTCATGATATCCAGGAACTGCTTTGGAAAATTTGTACGGCTCATTGGCCAGAACCTGCTGCCAATCCCTCCTGCCATTATTGCTACGTAGTGATTCTTATTCATGTTGTTTTATTATTCCACAAAGTTGCCCAAAGTGATCACAGAGAAACGCAAAGTATATTGCATGCAATTAAATGTATTAGTTTTCTTTTACTCAATCTCTGTGAATCTTTGTGGCTTCTTAGTGAACCTTTGTGAAACAGTTTTTCTTTTATATTATCCCTTCCTTCACCAGGTCGTGTAAGTGGATGATTCCTTTATACACGCCATCCTCTTCAACGATCAACTGGCTGATATTCGAATTGCGCATTTCATCCAGCGCTGTTACTGCTAGTGCGGATGCTGCGATTGTTTTTGGATGAGCACTCATGATATCTTTTGCCTGCAACGCATCGAAGGTGGTGGTTCGCTCCAACATCCTGCGCAGATCACCATCTGTGATGATCCCCAACACAGCTTCAGATTCATTTACCACCACGGCGGCGCCCAGTCTTTTTTGCGTCATCTCCACGATCACTTCTTTAATAGACGCACCAGGCAATACTTTTGGTTTTGCGTTATGTGCAGAAAGGTCTTCTACTCTCAGGTATAATTTTTTTCCCAATGTGCCCCCGGGGTGAAATTTTGCAAAATCATCCCCATTGAATTCTTTCAGCTCCATGAGGCATACTGCCAGTGCATCACCCATTACCATTTGCGCCGTAGTGCTGCTGGTGGGTGCAAGATTGTTGGGACAAGCCTCCTGTACCACCGTTGTATTGATGACGATATTGCTTTGTTGCGCAAGAAACGATTGCATATTACCCACCATGCCAATGAGGGTATTACCAAAGTTCTTTATAAATGGTGTGAGTACTTTTATTTCGGGGCTATCGCCACTTTTGCTAATGACAAGGATGATGTCTTCGGGCTGTATCATGCCCATATCGCCGTGTATGGCATCTGCCGCATGCATGAACATGGCCGGGGTGCCGGTGCTGTTTAAAGTAGCAACGATCTTCTTTGCGATCACAGCGCTTTTACCGATACCGCTAACGATCAGCCTTCCTTTGCAAACGGCGATGGTTTCCACAGCTTTGACAAAATCAGCATTGATAAAGGCTTTTAATCCAGCCACGGATTCGGCTTCCAGCTCAATCGTGCGGAGAGCAACAGGTATGATCATCTCTTTATTCATCAACGGCGCAAACCTACTTTAATTCATTTATAATGCAAAGAACGGCATTTAACTTAAAAAAGGAGGGGTGAATTTCCCGCAGATCCCGCGGATTTCGGGGATGTGCCTGTCAGCGCTATCTGCGTCATCTGCGGGAAACAAATTAATCCCTCATTGTTTGCAAGTTGGCTTTTTTTGATTAACTTAAATGATCGAAAGATTTCGTTAAAGAATGTGTTCAAGCGCTATGGAGTTGATTTTTGCGGCCCTATTAAGTTAACTTCGCTGCCCTTTAAAAAGTATTTAACCACAGATCAAAGTAAAATTTATTCGCAGTTAACCCGTTATATCTGTGAATAGATCGGTGCTATCGATGGTTAAAAAATATCCTTAGAATTAAATATGGCAACTGCTAAAACAAAATCAGCAAAAAAATCAGCAGCGCTTGTCCCCCTTATGAGATCGGGTGAAAAGGCGCAGCCAGTTAAGAATTTATCTGACCTATCTGCAGAATTACAAAATCAATTTGGCTTCGATGGCTTTAAGGGCCCGCAGGAAGAGATCATCAAAAGTCTGCTTGCCGGCAATGATACTTTCGTGATAATGCCAACGGGTGGCGGCAAGAGCCTTTGCTACCAGTTACCGGCGATCATCAGCGATGGTGTTGCCATCATCGTTTCTCCACTAATTGCATTGATGAAGAACCAGGTTGACCTGGTGCGTAGCTATAGTAGCAAAGACAATGTGGCCCATTTTTTAAACAGCACATTGAACAAGGGCCAGCAAAAAATTGTAAAAGAGGATCTCACTACCGGCAAAACAAAAATGCTTTACGTTGCGCCGGAAACAATGACGAAAGAAGAAAACATTACCTTCTTCAAGGACCTTAAAATTTCTTTCTTCGCTGTTGATGAAGCGCATTGCATTTCGGAATGGGGACACGATTTCAGGCCGGAATACAGAAGGCTTAGAGAGATGATGGATATGATCGATGAGAAGATACCAGTGATCGCCTTAACGGCAACAGCCACACCAAAAGTACAAAGTGATATTGTTAAGAATCTTGGTTTACGCAATCCAAAAATATTTATCTCTTCTTTTAACAGGCCTAATCTGTATTACGAGATCCAGCCAAAGATCAACCTGGAACAGACCAATAAAAGTATCGTTCGATTTATACAATTGCATAAAAATAAAAGCGGCATCATTTATACGCTTAACAGGAAAACCACTGAAGAACTCGCAAAAATGCTGATGGCCAATGGCATCAAGGCTGTGGCTTATCATGCGGGCCTTGATAGTAAGTTGAGAGCGGATCGGCAGGATCAATTTTTAAATGAAGATGTGGATGTGATCGTTGCCACCATTGCGTTTGGAATGGGCATCGACAAGCCCGATGTACGGTTCGTGATACACTATAATATCCCGAAATCGATAGAGAATTATTACCAGGAAACCGGCCGTGGCGGAAGAGATGGGTTAGAAGGAAAATGTATTCTCTATTATTCTCATAAAGACGTAGCAAAGCTGGAACACCTGATGCGTGACAAGCCGCTCAGCGAAAGAGAGGTTGGCGCACAACTCATCAATGAAACAGTAGGCTACGCAGAAAGCAGTGTTTGCAGAAGAAAGATATTACTGCATTATTTTGGAGAAGAATACGATGATAAAAAAAGTTGCGGGCATTGCGACAACTGTCTTAATCCAAAAGAAAAAATAGAAGCGAAGGAAAGTGCGGTTATTGTTTTGAAGATCGTAAAAGCTTTATCAGAGCGTTTCCCTGTTGAATATGTTTTGCTCATCCTTGCTGGAAAAGCTACGCCGCAAGTGAAGATGTATCGACACGATGCGCTCGACGAATTTGCTGCAGGCAATGATAAGGAGCCCCATTTCTGGAATAGTTTGATACGCCAGATGCTGCTCGGCGGATTGATCGCAAAGGATATTGAAGAATATGGATTGCTGAAGATCACAAAAAAAGGAGATGCTTTTTTAAAGAAGCCTTCATCCTTTAAAATTGTGATGAACAATTTATTTGAAGAAGCAAATGCTGATGACGAAGAAGCAGAGCAAGGAGCAAATGCATCCAACGCTGCGGATGAAAAGCTGGTGGAGATGTTGAAAGACATTCGCAAGAGAGTGGCAAAGGAAAAAAACCTCCCTCCATTCGTGATCTTCCTGGAAACAAGTTTGGAGGATATGGCCACCATGTTCCCCACCTCAATGGCCGAACTGGAAAAGATCAGTGGCGTAAGTAAGGGCAAGGCGTTGCGTTATGGCAAACCATTTATCGACGTGATCGCCAAATATGTGGAAGAAAATGACATCATTCGCCCGGATGATTTTGTAATGAAGAGTGTGGTGAACCGTAATAACAATAAGATCTTCATCATACAGAATGTGGATAAAAAGATCCCACTTGAAACCGTTGCCAAGAGTCGCGACCTACGCATCGACGAATTATTGGAAGAAATGGAAACTATCGTGGCCAGCGGCACCAAACTCAACCTCGACTATGCGATCGACGAGATGGTGGATGAATACGAACAGGACGAGATCATGGATTATTTCAAGAGCTGTGAAACCTCTTCATTACAGGTGGCCCAAGAAGAACTGGCCGACAGCAACTTCAATTGGGAGCAATTGAAGCTAATGCGGATCAAGTTTTTGTGTGAATACGGGAATTAGGGCTCCTGCAGATCTCGCAAAAATCGCTGATGTATCTGCCTTATCCGCGAAATCTGCGGGAACTTTTCTAATATTTAGCAGAATCCCTTATTTTTGCTGCCCGATTTCGATATGGGACATTACTTGTCCTTGTTCGATATTCAAGGCGGTGCGGTAGCTCAGTTGGTAGAGCAAAGGACTGAAAATCCTTGTGTCGGCGGTTCAATCCCGCCCCACACCACGAAGGCCCTGGCAGAAATGTCAGGGTTTTTTATTTTATCCGGGATCGGAAAATACTTGTGTCGCCCCGATTCTATCGGGGCCCACACCACGAAGGCCCTGGCAGAAATGTCAGGGTTTTTATTTTATCCGGGATCGGAAAATACTTGTGTCGCCCCGATTCTTATCGGGGCCCACACCACAGAAACCCTCAAAGAAATGTTAGCTTTTTTTATTTTCCCTATTGTTGATCTCAGCGCCAATGGTTTGTATCATCTCATCATCAAGATCATCGTCGGCGTTTTTTAATGCCACAACCCAGTGGTCGGTATTGTCAACTTCCCGGGTGATGGTAAACGCGAGTTTGTTATCCATCCATACGGCATAATCCACAATATTATCTTCCTTGCAACAGGGGCGTATCTCGGCGGTTACTAATTTGTGGTTGTGCGTAAAGCTAATGATGAATGCAGAAGTGTCCATGCCCGAGATTTAGTTTGTTTTAATTTTTGTCTTTTGTCAATCTTTTAATTCTATCCAAACCGGTGCATGGTCGCTCGTTTTTTCCCAGCCTCTCACTTCCCGGTCCACGCCAGCCGCTATCAATCGCTTCTTTATTTTTGGACTAAGTAAAAAATGATCGATCCGTATACCTGCATCGCGGGCATACGCATTGCGGAAATAATCCCAAAAAGTAAATATCTTTTCTTTCGGGTACAACTTACGCAACGCATCGGTCCACCCCTGGTCAACTAATTTTTTATATTCTGCCCTCGATTCAGGAAAAAATAAAGCGTCTTTGACCCAACTTTCCGGTTTGCGTGCATCAAGTTCGGTAGGAATAACATTATAATCACCCGCTAATATCACCGGTACATCCTCAGCCAGCAACTTTTTTGCGTGTGCTCTCAGTCGCCTGAACCATTTTAATTTGTAATCAAATTTTATCCCGGGTGCAGGATTGCCGTTAGGAAGATAAAGACAGCCAATAACCATATCGTTCACGATGGCCTCAATATAGCGGCTATGCATATCTTCAGGGTCTCCGGGTAAAACGTGCCTCAGCTCTTTTATTTCCGCATCCCTTGCCAGGATCGCTACGCCATTCCAACTTTTTTGGCCATGCCATTTCGCATTGTAACCGGCATTGTTTATTGCCAGTAAAGGAAATTTTTCCTGCGGGCATTTCAACTCCTGCAGGCATACAATATCAGGCTGGGCTTCTTTCAGCCAACGAAGTAGCACCGGTAAACGGCCATTAACACCATTGACATTATAAGTAGCAATTTTCATCGTTGAATAAGTATACTGTAAGCCAATAAAAACCGAGCCAATCTGTTAGTTCGCAGCGTTGGTTTCCATGATCCTGCAGTAATTTTGTACCATAACTAAACTTGGATCAACAGGTATATGCCTCGTTCTAAAAATACTGTTCATACAAAAGTCGTGAAATCCGCAGACCTTGCTATGGTTGGCAGCCCGGCTTATTATCAAAATATATTAAAGAACCACCCGCATAACCAAAAAGCATACGACCGGCTGATGATATTATATCGTCAGCAAAAAGATCATAAAAAAGAACTTCAGATCATCAACACTGCGATCAAAATATTTGAAAAACTGTATACTCCGGTAAAAAACAAGGGCAGGAAAGTGAATACGATCAGCAATCAATTGAACAGGGCTTTGGGGCTAGTGGACAAAAAAGGTAAGGCTTTGTACGAACAGGAACCTTTGGCCAGGTGGAAAAAAAGGAGAGAGGTTGTATTGAAAAAAATAAAAGCGGCTCTCTGAAGTCTCTATCCTAATTTACTTTTCCAAAAGGTTCTTAAAAAATCCATCAAGCCCAATATACCGGGTCAAGTGAAGGCAACGGCAGCTTTGCAAAGACGGTTACGGCTTTATATTACCTTCTATAGAATCATCCATAGTTTTGCCTGTAGCTGCACCAATCATTCTTTTTATCAATCCAACTACTTTTCCGTGTTTGGTATCCCAATAATATCCCTCATTCGGAATCACCTTTATTACCGTTATTCTTGGATCATCAATTCCCTCTGTAAACCAATCTTTGATAATCGGCTTCCATAGCTCCTTGATTACAGCCTTGTCTTTGGTTATTTCGGCCTGCCCATAAAGACTTAAGAAATCTGTGTATTCCGCTCCCCTAAACAATAATTGCACCGCCGGGTCTGCGATAATTTCAGCATTCTTTTTACTATCTGAGGCACTCAAAAACCAGAGGTTGCCTGAGTCGTCGACCTTTTGAGCCGACATTGGCCTGGTACAAAAACTTTCGTTCCTGTTGATCCTGGTACAAAAAAGGCACACAGGATTCTGATCGATGAGCTCTTTCATTTTTTTAATCGCCTCTTGACCGGTAAGATCCTCGTGGTTGTCTTCCTGTTGATTTTTATTAATGCTGTCCATAGTAGATCGTTTTAAGGCCATCTTTCAAATAATATTCCAATCTATAAATGACAATATTTGTTTTACGGTTCACTGCGGTGATTGCCTATCTGCTAAACAAAAAGAATTCGGTTAAAACAATTAAGCGCCTGTTGAGGAATTCTATCTACGTTGATCATGAAAAATTTTCTTCAGCAAGCCGATCATGCATTCAAAAAAAATCCCGGCTTTTGTTCCGGGAATTTTTTAAAATTATTGTGAGCATGTTATCAATAATGCCCGATCGGATCAGCCACCCCATCAGGATCGTTCTTTGCCGTGCCCGATACCGTGAGGTTTCTTCCTTTCAATAACAAAAGCCCGGCAAGATGCGGCGCAGCCATCGATGTCCCACTGAGATAGGCATAACGGCCTTGCGAGAAAGTAGAAAGTATACCTACGCCCGGCTCTGCATAATCAACCACGTCGTTGCCGTAATTGGAGAAACGGGCAAATCTATCTAGACTATCGATCGCGGAAACAGTATAGATATTCGTGCCATTGGTATTTGCAGGAGATATCTTGCTTGCCAGTTGAGCATCATTACCGGCTGCGATGGCAAAGTAGATACCCCGATTGGCGGTGCTTATGATTTGATCATTAAGCGTCGGAGAAACTCCATCAAGACCAAAACTCATATTCACCACATCGCCGGCAGATGCATTGCTGTTAACATAAGCCAGCGCTTGTATGATCGAAGAAAGCGTTCCCTGCCCATCGGCACCCATAACTTTTAGCGATATCAATGTGGCGCCGGAGGCGATGCCCAGCACACCGTAAGTATTATTGAGTGCGCCGATAATGCCGGCCACATGTGTACCATGCCCGTTGTCATCATCGGGTGAAGTTATTCCGCTAACAAAAGATCTGCTTTTCGTTGCGTCTACATTTAGATCGGGATGATCCATGTCAATACCCGAATCAAGTATCCAGGCTGTCTTACCCCGTCCATCTCCGTAACCAACGCGACGTACATTCCAGGTAATCAAGCTCGGTGCGGCGATGGTAAAACATCCGCCAAGGGATACGACACGATCGGGTTCGATCACTTTTATTGAGGGGTCGGCGCCCAGTTTCGCAACTTCATCGTCTGTGAGTTTTGCAATGAATCCTCCGGGTTCCCCGGCAAATCCGCCTATAAGTTTGCTTTGTAAAATATCATTTCGTTCCAACACGTCGGCGCTAACGCTTGTGATGTCGGCCGCGCTGGCCCTACGATTGAGCGCCCCGGTATTGTAGGAAATTATATACTGTCCGGCAATTATGCTCCCGTTATTTACGGCACTGCCCGATACGCATTGATTTGGATCAACCGTTGGGGTTGGGGTTGTAGATGTTGTGCTTGTATCTTTTTTGCAGGAGCTTATGATCAGCGTCACCAGCCATGCCGCGATCAACGTTATTTTTATTTTTTTCATAGTGCTTGAGTACTGAAAAAATAACGCCAGTGCAAGGGATTTATGCAGAGCCTAAACCGCTTTAACAGGGTTTTAAAGGTTATCCGGTTAATTGAGCTGTTATTGTGAAGGTTTTGTAAAAGCCGATGCGATTAAATACGGACCTTCTGTCGTACTGACATGATTCAAATGATAAAATTGTCGAATTGATGATCGGCAGCAATAGCTTACGCTTCTGGAGAAGCCGTTTGATGTGCGACAACAAATTGTATCAACTCATCCAATGCTAAACCGCAGCGAGCGGCAGCGTCATTGATATCATCGCGGGAAACATTTGCAGCAAATGCTTTTTCCTTGAGCCTTTTTTTTACGCCTTTGAGCTCCATGCCCTCATAACCATTGGGGCGCATCAATGCGTAAGCATGAACAAAGCCGCTAAGCTCATCAAATGCGAAAAGCATCTTATCCATCCTTGTTTCGGGCTCAACGCCAAAATATGCGGGTCCGTGCGAAGCAATGGCATGGATGATCTCCGGATCGATATTTCTCGCTTCCAGTTCTTCGATGATCTTTTTACAATGTTGGTCGGGCCATTGGTCCCAGTCTGCATCGTGCAGCAGTCCAGCCATTTGCCATCTCCACACATCTTCATCATTCAATTGTTCTTTTTCTCTCGCCCATATTTTCATCAGGTGGCCCACCTGCTTCATGTGCAATTTCAAACGCTCATTCAACACCCATTCGTTCAATAAATTTTCGGCTTCGTCTTTCGATAGCACTTTACCCGTATTTGCTGCGTCGCCAAATGTTGTCCTGTTTAGATGTAGGTCCATATTTTGTTTGAACTATGATTTTAATGATCCAATGATTTGCGTGGTCGTTTGTCCGACTAAATTATCAAATATTAGAATAGTCTTTGTTTAGTTTTTCTAAAAACTTCCTTAGCTGCGTTGTTTTCTGCAACATGTTTATATAATCTTCCTCGCTGCCATTGGCTTTTAGCTCGAAGAGTTCTTTCAGCGATCTCTTTAATGCAATATTGCTGCGCAACTCTTTTTCATTGGCAAGAAGCAATACCGCCCAGTTTTCCAGGATAAAATTAATTTTCTCTTCCCGGTAATCTTTTATTTGGAGCATTGCCGCCAGTTTCTCTTCTGAACCTGCAGAAGCCGGCACACGATCGTTGTTGTATTTTTTTTCGAGGATCGCTAACCATAATAGGCTCAGGTCTGTCGCGTCGATCTTTATTGCACTGTTATGCATTGTCAATTGCATTCTTGAGTTGGCAAGTTTGAGCAGGGTCTTTGGCGAGCTGCGATAACCTTTTAGGGTTTTTATTTTGTGCGCCTCTTCTGCTGCAAGTTCTTGTTGCATTTTCAATATAGGCCTGAAGCCTGCGTGATAATACACCCAAAAAGAGCCAGAGTTGATCCCATCGCTGTTTTCTTTTCCGATCTGGTAGGGGTCAACACTAAATCGATCCAACCGATAAACCTGTTGATGCAAGCGCAGCGCCTGCTGAAAGATATACTGCGATTCTCCGCCGCGATAACTTGGAAAAATATTGAGGCCGATGCGGCCACTATCAAACATGATCCACGATCCCGCGTACGCAACGGGCAGGCCATTTTTGAACACAACATATCCCATATAGCTATCTATTGGGTGGCGCCGGTTGGGCACCATGCCCATCAGCGCAATGGATAACCCGCGGGGCAGTTGATAGTAAGAAACAAGTTCCGGAGCCGAAAAACTGATGGGATCAAGTTCGCGAAGATGACGAACAAGTATCAGTCTGCCGCAATCGAGGATCTGTTCGGCTTCGGCAACGGTTAACTTAACGGCCTTGGTTTTTAGTGGCCCTTTTTCGCTGATATTTTTTCTTTTGAGCGAACGATGATAGTAAGGTTTTACCAGGCTTTCGGGTAAACAACAGTGAGAAGAAAAATAAATTTCAGTGTTGACGCCGATAGCGTTCCAGAGTTCGTCTTTTACTTCCGGGCGAATAGTGGTACTGTCAAAAATTGCAATGAGTTGATCAAGGAGGTTCTCTTCTTTTTTCTTTGATCGCTTCAGCCAGCCCTTCCATTCAGCATTGGCGTCCTGCAATATTTCAGATTCAACTTTAGACATTACTACGGAAAGAATGGATTGTATCTGACCATCGGAAGCCTCAAACGAACTTAATGTTATATCCCCGGGATGTGTAGCTCTCAACCACTTAGCCATTTCAAAACTGAATGCCGCACAAACAGCAGACCGGGTAACGCCAGTGTTGTAAAGACTTGCTCTCAGTTTTTCCCTTGATCCGATATGCGACTGCAATTGTAGCAATGATTCATTGGCGATGTTGTAAATGGCTTTATTATCAGGGTAGGCGATGATAAAGAGTAAGGCATCGTAATACAAGTGCGATTGCCGCTTTCCCCTTAGCTCGTTCGAGCTGTTGATAGCATGAAGCAGTTGCATTTTTTTTGATGCGAATTGTTTTCCATAGCGATTGCGTATGGAATATAGTTCGGTTATGGGGTCATGGGCTTTGTTCATGCAAGCAGGTTGCGTTGACGAATGTAGTAAAAAGAAGGTTCCCGCAGATAACGCAGAAGGCGCAGAATAAAATCTGCAAGATCAGCGAGATCTGCGGGAACTACATTCTTAAATCAGTCAGATCCTAACTTTTCACCTGCTCAACAGTTCCATTAAAATTTATCGACGACCTGTTTTGCATGCTCACATTAAGATAGGCTGTGCCATTATCATAGAAAGTAAATTCCATGGATTGTACTTCTTTATAGTCCCTTGGTTTGATACTTATATTCCAACCGCCTTTTTTTGCGGCAGTTCTTTCTATTGTAAAATCGGTGGACGTAAAATCCAGGGGCCCCTTGCCCGAAAACAGGTCAGCACCTGTATAAGCCTGGCCGTAGTAAGGCAGATAAACAACAAGCTTTTTTTGGTTAAGCGTTACGTTGAAGCCAATCGATAGCTGCCTGGTACTTCCCTTTTGCGGGATGGCTGTATTTGCCGTAAACACCCAATCGCTACCCTGTGAAATATTGCCCACGTTTTCTGTCTCTGTAGTGGCTGTTGTTCGATTGGTTGTCTCACATCCATAGCTTATTAATACCATTAGCAGCATCGACAACGATGCTGTAGCAAACCCTTTTATTGTCTTTTTCATGAGATCTATTTTATAATCATTATAATACAATAAACGGGCCACCCGAGCCATTTTCCGCTGCAAAAAAGTTATTGTTAATCTAATTTGAAGGAGGCTGAAAAGCCTTATCAGTGTACATTGACTGACTAAAGAGGTAGTATTTGCCATCCTTATAATTCTTCCAATAGCGATGCCCGTCGAGGTCATAATAAAGCCGGCCATCCACGCTTTTTTTTGCCACTTTATCATTCACCACTATTACCTTGGGGGCCGCTGTTCTTTTTACGATCGGTTTTTTAGCCGAGGCGCTATCAGGTATTATGGCATGCGTTTCCGTACCGGAAGTTTGGGGCAGGTGTTTTTTGCTACAGGAAGAAATGATCAGCAATAAAATGAAGGAATAAACAGCTGTTTGCTTAAGCGGCATTTGGTTTTTGGGAAGGATATTTCAATTACTGTACCAATGTTGGGCGGGGGTAGTATTATTCACTGATTCCCGACCCTTTCTTATATCCAGAGAAACCAAAATAGTTATCGAGCGATAGCGGACCTCCTCCTTCAATAAGGAAGAAGATAAGCAGCAGCAATATGATGATCGAGAAGAGCAGATCAGAGCTTGTTGCGCCTAATCTTGCATTCACTAAAAAAACAGCACCGATCAAAATTGGTATCTGTACCAGCACCGACAACCTGGTCAATAAACCAACGATGATCAATGAGCCTCCTAATAAATGTATCCAGGGAATGATGGTCTCCAGCCAATTGGCCTGATCTTTTAAAGATGTCATCATGATAAGATCACGTAATGCGGCTTGGTTTTGTATGAATTCAAAGCCCTTAATGAATAAACACAATCCCAATACGACCCTGATGGCAACCAACCACTTGGGATGATGTTTGTTGCTCCACTCATTCATTTGATGCAGGAATCCCATATAAGTTGTATTAAACTACATTCTAAAGTTAAAAAGATTTTATGGGCAATCAAAGTTTTTCGATCACAAACTTGCCATTCATTGCCGTCGGTTTAAACCGATGGCAATGAATGGCAGTGCGGTTATTCACATAATATCCCATTTAATCCACTTATTGATTTTTATGGCTGTTATTGTATTTTTATTAATCATTGTTTTATACATTTACTTATTACTAAAAACTCATAAAATAAATTTGCTTCCTGATTAAACCTTAATCATCCATTACATTCTAAACACCATGTCTACTAACACCATTACTTCTCCTGCAAGCCAGGTTATAAGCCGGCATAATTTCGCCGAAGTACTTCAAAACTCTTCTTCCGGTCAAAAGTCATTGCACGCTTCTGCTAGTTTCTCTCCAGGTGATATTATCTGTCCTTTTTCTGCGGGCGTAACACAAGACTATGCAACTTACTTAACCGTGCAAACCGGCACCAGCACTCATATTACGCTGATGCCCGAGTTTCTGCAATACATTAACCACAGTTGTGCACCGAATGTTTTTTTTGATACAACGGCGATGCAACTCGTTTGTTTGAGCGCATTGAATCCAGGCGATGAGCTTACATTTTTTTATCCGAGCACAGAGTGGGATATGGCCCAGCCATTTGTTTGCAATTGCGGAAGTAAGAATTGTTTGCAGCTGATCAATGGTGCTTCACATCTTTCTGTGGAAACATTAAGGCAATACCGCTTAACTGATTTTATCAAAGAACAGGCGAAAGAAAAGCTATCTTTATAACGTTTCGTATTTGTATGGCTCCTGCTAACCCATTTTTATCTGCTGTTCCATTAAACCAACTATACGTATGGGTTCTTGCTCCTTACGTGGAAAGCACCGACGCCAACATCAACTATTACTACGATTTTTCCCAAAGCATTGCAGAATACAGTCGCGCTTTTGATGAACTGGGTGTTGCCTGGAAATGGCAGCCGGTTACTTTGAAGAACTATGCTTCTGTTATCAAAACGATCACTAAAGAGAACGAGAGAGACAGCAGAACGCACGTGGTCTTTAATATTTGCGACGGCGATGAGGTCAATGGCGCACCGGGAATATCTGTTGTGCGCATGTTGAAAGAAAAGGGGCTTTTATATACCGGCTCAGATGAATTCTTTTATGATATCACTACTTCCAAGATACCGATGAAACAGGCTTTTGATAAGGCTTGCATCCCAACGGCGGATTGGGCAGAGATAAGAACAAGGGAACAGGACCTGAGTATGATCATCAATAAATTGGGCTCGCCCGTTATTGTAAAGCCTTCCGTTTCCGGCGGCAGTATGGGTGTGGGTGTGCGGAACGTGGTAACTACTACCGAAGCTTTAAATGAACAGGTGCAGCACATGTTTGATGGTTACCGTGGCTGGCAACTCACAAGCGATGGTATCATTGCCGAATCATTTATCAACGGGCCCGAGTATACCGTACTGATCGTTGGTTCTTACGACAAGCCCGGTAAGGCAAAAATATATGAGCCGGTAGAAAGGATCTTTCATCCTTCTTTACCCGATAAAGAAAAATTCCTCAGCTTCGACAGGCTCTGGGAGATCTATGAAGAGGAAACAGCAATGCCCAATGAAGGTAATTTTTATGAATACCAATTGCCGGACGCTGAACTAATAGAAGAGATAAAAAAGATCAGTTGGGATGCATACGTTGCCACCAAAGGAAAAGGATACACCAGGATAGACCTGCGCATGGATAAAGACACAAAAAAGATCTACGTGCTTGAAGTAAATGCACAATGCGGCTTAAGTGAAGATGAAGATTATACTTCTATCGGGGCAATACTACGGTTGAGCGGCAAAACCTTTACTCAATTGATCGTTGCCATCATCAACGATGCTTATCAAAGAAAGAAAGTTGCCGCAAAAGCATTAAAACGCAAGGGCTCTATTGGCATCTCTTAAAAAATTTATTCACTTCAGTTCATTCTCCCAATAAATTATTTAGTTTAGCACCGTTCATGCAAACTCCTATTAATAATACGTCTGCGAATTCAAAAGCTTCACAAAACGGCAAAGGCCTCAGGATATGTGTACTTCAGCCTGATTATTCCACATCAAACGTAGATTATCAGAATTATGATCCGGCAAGAGACCTGTCGCATTTGATGCCCGAAGCGCATTTCGACCATGTGTTACTCAACAAGCTTACCACTTATAAACAGTTAAAAGAATTAAAGAAGAAGAACTACGACATCTTTGTTAATCTCTGCGAGGGTTACTTGGAATGGGAAGTGCCCTCTATCGATGTGATCTATTCCGCCGAATTGCTTGAGCTTCCCTTTACCGGACCTACATCTTTATTATACGATCCTCCAAAAAAACTGATGAAGTATGTTGCGTTTACCGAAGGTGTAAAAACTCCGGCATATGCGATCATTGAAACTGTTGACGATATTGAGGCAGAATGCCGCCATCTGAATTTTCCTTTGTTTGTGAAACCAGCAAAGGCTGGTGATAGTTTGGGTATTGATGAAAAAAGCCTGGTTCATAATATTAAAGAACTAAAAGAAAAGGCGCAAGCCATTATTGAAGAATACGGTCCACTGTTGGTTGAGGAATATATTGATGGCCGAGAGTTCACCGTGATGCTGGCTGCCAACGCTGAAGATGAAAAGACTGCAACGGTGTTCAAACCGGTTGAATATATCTTTCCTGAAGGCAATCATTTTAAGACATACGCCTTAAAAACATCGGAATTACATCCCAATGCCAATATTGCCTGCAATGATCCTGTATTGGAAAAAGGCCTTAAAGAAGCCGCACAAGATATCTTCCGCAGTTTTGGTGGCGTGGGTTATGCCCGCCTGGATTTTAGGGTAAATGATAAGAACGAGATCTTCTTCCTGGAGATCAATTTTACCTGCTCCGTTTTTTATAAAGACGGATACGAAGGCAGCGCCGATTATATCCTCAAACACGATGGTTTTGGGCAGGCAAACTTCCTCCGTCATATCATTTCCGAGGGAATGGCCCGGCATCGACGCAAGCAGAAAAAGTATGTTATGAAGGGCAATTCCATCGCTGGATACGGGATCTATGCCGCACAGGATATTATAGCTAATGAATTGGTTTTCAAAGGAGAAGAGTCGGCTCAGCGCATCGTTACCCGCAGGTATGTTGAAGAAAGTTGGAATGTTAAGGAAAAAGAAATTTTTAGAAAATACGCCTACCCTGTCAGCAAAGAGGTATTTTTGCTGTGGGATAACGATCCGGCAGGTTGGGCTCCGCAAAATCACAGTTGCGAACCAAATACCACCTATGAAGGACTGAATGTAGTCGCCTTGCGTGATATACAAAAAGGCGAAGAACTAACCCTCAATTACGCCTCCTTCCTGGACGAAAATATGGAGTCTTTCGTCTGCCAATGCGGTTCTCCCCATTGTTGCGGCCTCATCACCGGAATTACCAATAACTCGGTAACCGAAAGAGAAAAGGTGCACAACGATTAAACGCCACTGCGTTTTCACGGTCTTACTAGCCGCCCATTCTATTTTACTGCTTTCCGGACCATTTCGGGACTGCGTCAATTCACTGATTTTAGGATCAAAAGAGAGTTTTATGTCAAGATTTCAAATATTAAGGAGTTTGATGATGAAGCATAGGTATCAGCTGATATTTACCTATTCTTTATTTTCATTGGAGATGTTGGGCAATTTGCTGCGGTTTTATTTTTTTGGCGAAGCAATTAACGATCTCATCAAAGGAAGCTATCATGGGCTGATCGTGTTAACGGCGGTGCACCTGGTTTATCTTCTTGTTGGAACCGTTCGTCACATGTACGACACCCGAACCTACTCAGCTATTTATACTTCACTGGTCACAAAATTCTTGAGCCGCCGTTTCAGTAAGATCGAAGTTTCAAAATTAAGTGCCCATTCAACATTAGCCCGCGAGTTTGTTGATTTCCTGGAGCACGATCTTGTTTATGTGATCGAGGCCGGATACAATTTATTGGGATCGCTCATCTTGTTATTCTTTTATGACAAAACAGTTGTGTTGATATGTCTCGGCATATTACTTCCTGTAATTATTGTAAGTCATTTTTATGGCAGAAAAATGAAGATGTTGAACAGGCAAAAAAATGATGAGTTGGAAAAACAGGTTGACATTATCTCTACCGGCAACAACGCGATCATTCGGCAGCACTATGATAATTTACGCAAGTGGCAGGTGAGGATCTCGGATAAAGAAGCCTGGAATTTTGGCTTCATGGAAATAATGGTGTTACTGGTGATCGGTGTTTCTTTACTCGTGTCCAAACAAATGCACGGCTCTGCAGTGCTTGCCGGAAGCCTGTTTGGTATTTATAGCTATATATTGAAATTCGCTTCCGGCCTTGATACAATTCCCTACACACTACAACGCTTGTCATCATTAAGCGATATCACCCGCCGCATCGAATTGCAGGCTGATGATTTTCCGGAGAACGAGGTTAAGAATTCATCCGACAATAATTTTCTTCCAAGGATCATCAAGCAGGTGCCTGAGCTTTCATTGTAGTTCATCATCCTTCTTTTTGTTTCACAATAAGGAATCCATTGTTTTCCAGCGGCAGGTACCCATACTCAAAGCAGAAATTATACACGTTTGCCCTAGGGTTTGTGTAAGTGTGTGTTATGCCTTTAAACAGAAAGCCCCATAGTTAGGGGCTTTTCTTTACATACTCTTTATTGCGATAGGGGTTAAATTCCTCAATTGGGCGGGGAAGAAAAAACCCTTTGATCAGCTCTGGATTTAGAACGCAAATTTCAATGTGCAATCGTTCCGTAAAATTGGAGGTAGGATATACCTCTTTCCCTTCTAAAAAAGCACTACGAATAGAATCATATGGAGGAAGTCCCGCATCCTTTGTAGATTGATGGACATATTGTATCACCGCACAATCGAGCTCTCTCTTTGCTCCTTTGTTTATTGGCATCTCATTGCCGCTTGCCAATGTAGTTTCTTTCAGTCCATCATAAGCTTTTTTCAGTATGGTAACCGAATTAGGCTCCAATAAATTTAAACAATTACCAAGCTCTATAATGGCTCCTATAACAAATGGGGTTGTAATTTTACCGCTAAACTTTTGTATGCCTTCCGCACAATCAATAGCATATTCCAAAGCTCGTCCCGGGTTTTGCTCCCAAAAATAAGCGCCTGGCCCTAGCCAATCCCATTGGTTTTCACTTGGGTTTAAACCGTACGCACCATTCAATATATCCACCCCAACTGTTCTATCGCAGCTATGAAACCCAGTTATTTGAAATGGTTGGTGATATGCCAATTAATTATTTTTTTGTTGAGGTTTTAGTGCCCGAAGTAGAAAGTGTAGATGACGCCTTAATTATTCCGGCATCTTGAAGGAATTTTTGTGCCGTTTCTTTTGATTTTACTGCGTTTTTGGTGGCGTTAATAATAGCTTCCACCGTTTTGTTGATTGCAATCTGAGTCATGATACTTTAGGTTTTTAATGTTAATAACTTTTTAGGGGCAAAGCAATATCCTTAGTAACTTTGCCCAGTTACACGACATTAAAACACCTTTTGAGGCTTCTAAAATATATCTCGCAAAAGATAAACGCATTTAGAAAAGGGACGACTGCAATCGTTCCTTTTCGCATTTATAGGGTTAAAATTAACTCTTTTCCTTCTCATTTAATATTACTCGCCGCCCATTTTGTTGACAGTTAATCAACAGTCGAGATATTACCCTTCTTTTTGCTTCACGATCAGGAAAGCATTGTTTTCCAGCGGCAGATACCCATACTCAAAGCAGAAATTATACACGTTGCCCTTGGGGTTTGTGTAAGTATGTGTTATATATTTAAATAGAAAACCCCGCTCTACTAATTTCTCCATATTTGTTTTCACCATCTTTTCATTGTCGGGCAGGAGTTCCTGCAATATTCTCCTGTTTCTGCGCAGCGCATTATTGATGTTACGCACCGTATTGTTGCCTTCGGATTTTATTTTATTGTTGAACGCATTGCGACAATAATCATCACAAAATTTTTTATCCGTCCTGCCCTTGATGGATTTGTTGCAGGCCTGGCAATGTTTGGCTGGAGCTTCACTTATCATATGCTTGGGTTTTGGATTAATGGTATTGTCACTTACAATCGCTTACAAACGCAAGTAAATGACTAAAAACCAGCTATTGCTTTTCCTCCGTCACATCTTTGCCTTGTCAACCGAAACGCGTTAGGTTGGTTGAAATAAATTTAAACTCGTTCCGCACTGCGAAACACAAAATCTAAAGACATGTACACACTAAAAAACAAAGTTCAGCTTATCGGCAACCTCGGCAATGCACCGGAGATCAAAACCATCAGTGGCGATAAAAAACTGGCACGCTTCAGCATTGCCACAAATGAAGTTTACCGAAACACCAAAGGCGAAAAGGTAAAAGAAACAACCTGGCACAACCTTGTTGCCTGGGGCAAAATAGCCGGTATCGTTGAGAAGTATTTGAATAAAGGAAGTGAGGTAGCCGTTGAAGGCAAGCTCATAAGTCGCAGTTATACAGATAAGGATGGCGTCAAGAAATACATCACCGAAGTGCAGGTGAATGAATTACTGATGCTGGGGAGTAAGGCAACTGCGTAATTCCTTTATTGAGATGGAAAAGGCTTTCACATGTCCCTCTGTGAGAGTCTTTCCATCTTTTTTGCTTTTCAACACGGTACAATTCTAAATAATTTTCGTAGAAATATGAGCGGAAAAAAACACCAAAACAAAAAGAAAAACACGCCCGCTTCCCGCAGATTTCGCAGATTCCGCAAATCGGGCAGCATTAAAATTTTTAGCTCTCATGTCTGAAAACGAGATTTCTTATTTGATAAGAGGTGTGATCTTTAAGATATTCAACACCTTGGGGGCGGGGCTATATGAGATTGTTTACAAACATGTCTTAAAGTATGAGTTGGAGAAATTGGGTTTGGAGGTAAAGGCAGAGGCTCCTCTTCCAGTCGTTTATGACGATGTTAAATTTGACATTGGCTTTAGGATAGACCTATTAGTGAATGATATAGTTATTGTTGAAGTTAAGTCAATTGAAAGATTGACAGAGGTTCATCACAAACAAACCATAACTTATTTACGGCTAACTGGTTTGAAGCTTGCTATTCTTGTTAACTTTAATTCTCATAATATTGCGAAAGACATTTTTAGAAAAGTAAACAACCTATAAGCGTAATCCGCGCAATCTGCGTCATCTGCGGGAAATATAAAATTTATGGCAATAATAGAGCGCAACGAACTATTTGACCTCGCCTATCGCTTCGTTACCGAAACCGGCGAAAATATATTCCTAACCGGAAAGGCCGGAACGGGAAAGACGACCTTCTTAAAATACCTAAAAGAAAATTGCACCAAAACTATAGTAGTAGCTGCGCCAACAGGCGTGGCGGCGATCAATGCGGGCGGCGTTACACTGCATAGTTTATTCCAACTGCCGTTTCACCCTTTTCTGCCAACAACAGCTCACAAGCAGGAATTGCTGGCTAAGATCAGGCACAATAAACAAAGACAGGAGTTATTGCGAAGAATGGAATTGCTGGTGATCGACGAGATAAGCATGGTGCGTTGTGATGTGATGGATGCGATAGATACTATTTTGAAACATGTACGTCGCAATCATCATTTACCTTTTGGCGGTGTGCAGGTATTGTGTATCGGCGACCTTCATCAGCTTTCTCCTGTTGCTCAAAATCATGAATGGAAAATATTGAGCGAATATTATGAGTCGCCTTTCTTCTTCGACAGTCACGCTGTTAAAGAGCAGATGCCTTTACTGATCGAGTTGAATAAAATTTATCGGCAAAAAGAGGAATCGTTTGTAGAATTACTCAACAAGGTTCGCAATAATAATATGAGCGAGCAGGATTTTGCAGCGCTGCATGATCGCTTTATTCCGGGATTCAGGGCATCGAATGATGAGGGCTATATCACGCTTACTTCCCACAATAACCAGGCTGACCTTATCAACCACCGCGAATTACAAAGACTAAATGCGCTTGCATTTACTTACCAGGCGGCGATAGAAAATGATTTTTCGGAACATCTTTATCCCGCCGAAGCAGAATTGGTTTTAAAAGAAGGAGCGCAGGTGATGTTCTTGAAGAACGACTCGGTACAAAAAAGATATTTTAATGGCAAGATCGGAGTAGTGAGGTCGCTTGAAAAAGAAAAAGTTACGGTTGATTGCGACGGGGTGCTTATTGAGGTATCGAAAGAGACCTGGGAGAATTCGCGTTATACACTGAACCGTGCAGATGGAAAATTGGAGCAGGAAACACTGGGCACTTTCACACAATACCCATTGCGTCTGGCATGGGCGATCACGATACACAAAAGCCAGGGACTCACCTTTGAAAAGGTAATGATCGATGCGGGTGCCGCATTCAGTAGCGGACAAGTTTATGTAGCGCTGAGCAGGTGTACCAGGCTGGATGGTATTGTTTTGCTTTCAAAAATTCCATCTTCTGCTATTTATAGTAATGCAAGCGTAATAAAAGGGCAGCGCTTGCTTACACATAAGGGTGAGCTTGCAGAACGCTTTGCCGGAGCTCGCCAGGCTTTTACTCATCAGCTGCTCGAAGAAATTTTTTCTTTTAACGAGTCTGTTGCCGCTTGCGATCTTTTGCATTATGATATCAGTCAGCAGCGGGACAAATTAAATGCGGATGCAACATCATGGATAGCTGCTTTCAAAACGGGCCTCGATGCTGATAAAGCCATCGGTTTGAGATTTATCAACAGCATCGGTGCTTTGATGAGAGAAGAAGCCATAGTTGAAAATAATTCCGCTCTGCAGAAAAGGATCAGCGACGCGGCCAATCATTTTTATCCGGCATTTTCTGTGCGGCTGGATTCTCTTCGTAATCATCCGTTGATAACGGAGCATCGGGAAGTGGCAAATATTATCAATGAACATTTGCAGCAATTGTATTTGTCTTTGAATGCGGTCGCTTATTCTTTACAGTATTGCAAAGCGCCTTTTTCTATCACGCATTTTTTACAGCATAAATTGCAATATGTTTTGCCCAGGGCTAATTTAACCTGCTATGCAAGCGGAAAGAAACAGGTTGTTTCGGATGATGTGTCGAACACGGAGTTATATGATACATTGCGGCGCTGGAGAGATGGCGTCTGTGCGGAAACCGATCTGCCTATTTATATGGTAGCCAACCTGGCTTCGATAAAAGAGATCTGTGATTACCTGCCGCTCACAAAAAAGGACCTCATGTTAATAAGTGGTTTCGGAAAAGCAAAGGCAGAAAAATATGGAGATGACATTTTAGATATGGTGCAAGACTATTGCAATAGGCATGATCTTGAAACAAATATGCCCACCAAGGTTGACACTCCCAAAAAAGAGCGAAAGAAAAAAAGTGTTGAGGCAAAACCAGAAAAACCTGATACCAAAATGCTCTCATTCAATTTATACAAAGAAGGAAAAGATATCGCTGGCATTGCTAAAGAAAGAAATTTGGCCGTAAGCACGATAGAAAGCCACCTTGCGCATTTTGTTGGAAAAGGCGAAATTGACATTAACGATTTTGTTAGCGCTGAAAAACAAAAATTGATCCGTGAAGTTGCTGCAGAACACGGTCTGTTGAGCCATAAAACAATTATTGAGAATCTGCCAGCCGGTTATACTTATGGTGAAATAAGAATGGTGCTGGCTTTGATCAGTGCTGAAGCTGGGGTCGATGCTGTTCAAACTTCTTAAGCACCCAGCCTATCTACCGAAATCGTCCTGCAATCTTATTATATCGTTTTCATCACTGGGATCTTGCGCATCGGTGTGTTGCCAGATCTCGGCCACAATACCCCATTCATCCAGCCCGATCAGCCGATGGCGCTCACCCTGCTTTAATCTTGTGATATCACCCGGGGCGAGGTAGATGGTTTCTTTTTCTTCGTCTGTGTCGCTGATCCCCACGCCGGCGCGGCCGCCGATCAATTTCCACAATTCTGCCCGGCGATGGTGATATTGCCAGCTTAGCCTTTTTCCAGGCGCGACGATCAGTATTTTAGGACTTAGCTTGTTTCCTTGCAAAATGTCTTTTTCTTCCAGCTCCGGAAAGAAGATATTGATAAACTTCCCCGCTTCCTTCTCCTCAATAACAAAAAATCCTCCCCATGGCCGGTTGTCGTCCAGGTTGACAATATTCAAATTCAAGGATCGCAAATGATCTGCTACAGCCTCAAATACCTGGCCCTTTGTGATCTGTGAAGAAAAAGAAAGATTCATAATGCTGGAGATTTATCTTCCCATGAAAACCATTAATATTTGTACGTCGCTGGGGTTAACGCCTGATATCCTCGATGCCTGTCCCAGCGTTCTTGGTTTTATTTTGTTGAATTTCTGGCGTGCCTCATTGCTCAATGAAACCAGTTTTTCATAATTAAAATTATCCGGTATGATCAGGTCTTCGAGCTGGCTCATTTTTGTAACCAGCTCTTTTTCCTTTTCGATATAGGTTTCATATTTTATCTGTATCTCAGCCTGCTCCAGCGTTTCAGCTTCAAAACCCGCTAAAGCCTCCTTTATTTTTGGTATATGTTTGACCATATCTGTCAGTCCGATCATTGGACGAAGTATTAGCTGGGAAGCTTTTTGCCGGCTTGATAACGGTGATGATTGTACGCTTTCTAAAAAAGAATTGGCTTCCGAAGGCTCTATCGGCAATGCGGATAATATTTCCTTTATTTTTTCTACCCCGTCTTTCTTTTCCTTGACTTTTTCCATCCTTTCCTGGGAGGCTAGTCCTAACCGGTAGCTTTTTTCTGTAAGGCGAAGATCTGCATTATCCTGGCGCAACAATGTTCTGAATTCGGCGCGACTTGTAAACATCCGGTAGGGCTCGTCTGTACCCTTGTTGATCAGGTCGTCGATCAAAACGCCGATATACGCTTCGCTTCTTTTCAAAATAACCGGATCTAATTCCCTTGCATTTTGATGTGCATTAATACCAGCCATTAACCCCTGGCAAGCTGCTTCTTCATAACCCGTTGTTCCGTTTATTTGACCGGCGAAGAAAAGATTGGCTATCAATTTCGTTTCAAGGCTAAATTTCAATTGTGTAGGGGGAAAATAATCATACTCAATAGCATACCCCGGTCTAAACATACGGCAGTTTTCGAAACCCGGAACGAGTGTAAGTGCTTGATATTGAACATTTTCCGGCAAGGAGGTTGAAAAACCATTAACGTATATCTCGATAGTATTCCATCCTTCAGGTTCCACAAATAACTGGTGGCGATCCCTTTCGGCAAAGCGGCTTATTTTGTCCTCGATACTTGGGCAATACCTCGGGCCTGTGCCTTGGATCCTACCCTGGTACATTGGACTTTTTTCAAATCCTGTTTTCAGTAATTCGTGAACTTTTTCGCTTGTATAAGTTATCCAACAGCTTTTTTGTTGCTGCGGCTTTATTCTTTCAAAATCCAAAAAACTAAATCCGGGGATCTCCTCATCGCCTTTTTGTTCTTCCATTTTTGAATAGTCGAGGCTGCGGCCATCGATCCTTGGCGGAGTTCCCGTTTTCAACCGATCGCTTTCAAAGCCCAGCGACACCAATTGCTCGGTTATTCCCGTCGTTGCCTTCTCGGCCATTCTGCCGCCGCCAAAATTCTTCTCGCCGATATGAATAACACCGTTTAGAAAGGTGCCATTGGTCAAAACCACCGATTTAGCCTTTATTTCATGTCCTAGCCCTGTTGAAACGCCGTAAACACGACCATCTTTTATCAAAAGTCCATTTACGGTATCCTGGTAAAAATCTACGTTTTTTGTGTCTTCCAGCATACTTCTCCAGGTTGCGGCAAACAACATTCTGTCATTTTGTGCCCTTGGACTCCACATAGCCGGCCCCTTCGAACGGTTGAGCATCCTAAACTGGATCATGCTCTTGTCGGTGACGATCCCGCTATATCCGCCCATTGCGTCGATCTCCCTAACAATTTGCCCTTTGGCGATACCGCCCATCGCTGGATTGCAACTCATCTGGGCAATGGTCTGGAGATTCATGGTTACAAGTAGCACCTTGCTGCCAAGATTAGCTGCAGCAGCTGCGGCTTCGCAGCCAGCATGGCCGGCACCAACAACAATTATATCGTATTCGGGAAACATGGGTGCAAAGGTACGATATCGATAAACAAGTGAATATGTTATAAAAAACCAGAATTTGTGTTCCCCGTGGAACGTTCCCCCCGAAGATTAGTTTCCCGTGGAACATTAATGGAGATACCGTTTCAAATTTTTATCCTCTTCCAAACGCATAATTTCCTTGTCCTTAGATTTCTTATCGGCAAATCCGCAGAGGTGTAAGGCCCCGTGAAACATGACCCGATGAAGTTCTTCTTTTATAGAAACACCCAGTTCGCTGGCATTATCCCTAACTCTGTCGATGCTAATATAGATCTCTGCATCTGTGATCTTGGGGGATTCGGAAAGGTCAAAGGTTATGATATCGGTAAAGTAATCATGTTTTAGGAACTGCCGGTTTATCTCGAGTAATCTTTTATCTGTGCAGAAGATATAGCTCAAAGATCCCAGCTCTTTCCCGTGAGACTTAAAAAGCCTCGCAATAAACGTCTTCAACCTGGTCCTTTCGGTAAGCGTCACCTTTGTGTTTTGAAAAAAGAAGGAAATAGCCATAGTTAATTTCTTAAATCGAAATTAGATAACAATGGCGAATTGATACATTTGTGGCTGTTAATAAACCGATTAGCAAAAGGCTAAAATCGAACAAATGAAAAAAAGGCTCTCGGAAATGAAGATCGGGGAAACAGGTGTGATCAATTCTTTTGAAAATGATGTTATTTTTCTGAAGCTTATGGAGATGGGTTGTGTACCAGGTGAAACGGTTAAGATCGACCAGGCGGCTCCATTGGGGGGCCCGATCTCGATCAGCGTTGCCGGTTATCACCTGAGCTTACGCCTGGATGAAGCAGAAATGATCTGGATAGAGGAAGCCGATACAAGTAGCAAATAACATAAACAGCTCATTTACTTATAGTTATGAAAATAGGGCTTTTTTTTGGATCATTCAATCCTGTACATACGGGCCACCTTATCATAGCTAACCATGTAGCTAATAATACGGATCTCCAACAGGTTTGGTTCGTGGTTTCTCCCCAAAACCCTTTCAAACAATCATCTTCCTTACTCAACGAGTACCACCGCTTACACATGATCCAGTCTGCCATTGATGGTGAAAATAAACTCAGGGCCAGTAGCGTGGAATTCAAATTACCCAAACCCTCCTATACTGTAGACACACTCGCCTACCTCGCCGAAAAACATCCCGGGCATGAATTTTCCCTGATCCTTGGCAGCGATAGCTTTCAAAATCTGAATAAATGGAAGAACTATGAAGTGCTGGTAAAAAATTATTCCTTCTACATCTATATGCGACCTGGGTTTGAAATAAAGCAGGACTGGGGCGCAAACATTATTTTACTCGCCGCACCATTGCTTGAAATTTCGTCTACCCGTATACGTGATATGATAAAAGAAAAGAAGTCGATACGCTTTTTGGTTCCGGATTCTGTTAAAGATGAGATCGAGGCAAATAGTTATTATCGCGGCTGATCAGAATATCCAGCCTAGCAAAAGACAGAACAATACAATGAAAGGGGCGGGGATCTTGGTAAGTTGCAACACCAGGAAGGTTCCGGCAATAACACCCATATTTAAAAAACTGACGGTGTTGAAAGATATGATGGACACATCTTTCAACAAATAGAGCGTAGCCGCCCACATAATGCCCACCACCACCGCATTGATCCCTTCCAGTGAACGAAAGACCACAACAAATTTCTTTAGCTTTTGCCATACCGGGAAGAAAAACAATACCAACAATGCGCTGGGCAGAAATATGGCTACCGAGCCGATCACGCAGCCCAGGAACTGGTTGCTACTACCTCCTTTCTTCATTGCGATGCCGCCAGTAAACGATGCGATGGAAAATACAGGTCCGGGAATCGCTCTTACTATCCCGGCCCCCGTCAATAGTTCATCCCTTTCAATCCGAATCGCTCCGGCGCTATCTTTTTGCATCCTGGGGGAGGCTGGCCTCGCAACATATTGATCAAGCATCATGGGAATAAGCACATCTCCGCCGCCAAATACAAAGCTTCCAAAGCGGTAAAAGTTCTCAAACAGGTTAAAGGCCTTTCGGTCTTCCCATTGCTGCTTTCTTGCTACCTCACTAAAAACACCCGCTATCATGAAGATCAAAACGAAGAGCCAGATATTCGTCCAGCGGATCTGCCTCGGTCTCACCACTTCTTTTTCAGGTATACGCCGGCTGCTGAAATTGGTAGCAATTCCGCCACAAATGATCAGTATCGGAAAAACCCACGGTGTTTTAAAAAGAAAATAAGTTGCCCCGGTGGCCACCAACATGATCACCTGCGTGATAAGATTCGTCACCGATATTTTGAATGCCTTAAATGCAGCATAGGCCAAAAATCCGATTGCCATCGGCTGAATAAACTGGAAGATACTGGTGTTGAGATTTTCCTTTCCGATGGCTCCCACCAAAAAAGATAACCCTCCCATCAACACACAGGCCGGCAATATCCAAATGATAAGGGTAAGCACCGCAAGTGGTATCCCACCTCGTTTGTAGCCGATAAGTGTAATTGTTTGAGTAGAAGAAGCTCCAGGCAGGAGCTGGCAAAACGAAATGTATTCCATCAGCTCGTCCTTTGTAATGTCTCTTCGCCTGTCGACAAATGTTTTCATCATCATACCAACATGCCCCTGTGGCCCACCAAAAGCAGTGACACTATGCAGGAACACTGCTTTTAAAAAGGGGATATGCCTTAGCAACATGGTCTAAAAATTATGATTTAAGATCATTTCTTCAACCCGATCTCCCTTAGCCGCTCATCAAGATATTCACCAGCGGTGATATCATCATAGGCCTTCGGGTGTTCTTTGTCAATACAGGACTCGAGACATTTTAAACTCATTTTACTTTTTGGATGAAGAAAGAACGGAATAGAAAATCGGGAAGTGTGCCATAGTTCCCGCGGCGGGTTTACAACCCTGTGAGTTGTGCTGCGCAGTTTGTTATTGGTGAATCGTTGCAACATATCCCCAACATTTACCACGATCTGCTCCGGTAATGATGTAACGGCGATCCAATCACCCTGCATATTTAATATTTGTAAACCATCGGCAGAAGCGCCCACCAAAAGTGTTATCAGGTTGATATCTTCGTGTTGCTCCGATCGGATAGCACTTTCGGGCTCGTGGGTGATCGGCGGATAATGTATAGCTCTCAGTATCGAGTTGCCATTGTACACAAACTCATCAAAATAATTCTCATCCAAATCGAGATACAACGCTATAGCCTGCAGCAATGCTGTGCCTGATCCTTCAAAGGCCCGGTAAGCGTCGGCAAATGTTTTATCGAAGCCCGGTACTTCCTTAACTAAAACATTTGGTGGATATTTTTCTTCCTGGTAATTATCCCTTGGTGTTTGCCCGTATTGAAAAAATTCTTTCAGGTCGGGCGCTTCACTTCCTTTAGCGTGCTCCTTCCCAAAGCTTGTGTAGCCACGCTGTCCGGCGAGACCTGGAATTTCGTGCGTTCTTTTTTGCTCAAGAGGAAGCGAAAAGAATTGCTGCACATATTTATACAGATCGCCGATCAATTCATCGGAAATTCCGTGATTTTTTACCGCAACAAAACCTACGTCTTCGTAGGCCTTTCCTAATTGTTGCACGAAGTTTTTTTTCCTTTCCGGATCGCCGGATAAGAACTCTGCAAGGTCAACTGATGGTATCGCCATCTGATTTTATATTTATTTTAAGCGAAAGTAGAATAATGTAGATTTGGTCATGAAAAAATACAAAAGTTATTTTTTATTCCATACTAATATAGCATTGATTTTACTCCTTTCATCACTATCTTTTTTTATAGCCTGCAGCAAAAAAAATTACAGTTCACAACCACAGTATCAATTTAAAAGCCAATCACAAAAACCCGACTACAGCGATCTGAATTACTGGGCCGCCCATCCCTGGAAGAAAGATCTTTCAGATAGTGTGCCAAAACCACTTCGCGACACTTACCAACAGGATTCTGCAGCAGATGTCTTTTTTATACACCCTACAACCTTGACGGCAAGTGATTATCCCCAGTGGAATGCCGATATTGATGACGCAGAACTGAGCGCAAAAACGGATTACTCTACGATATTATACCAGGCCAGCGTGTTTAATGAAAGATGCCGTGTGTTTGCGCCACGGTACCGACAGGCTCATATCAGGTCCTTTTTTATAGCGGATTCTATTTCGGAAAGTTATTTTGATATTGCCTACGAAGACATCAAGGCTGCCTTCAATTATTATCTCGCCAATTTTAATAATGGCAGGCCAATAATCATAGCTTCTCACAGCCAGGGCACAAAACATGCAGCAAGGTTATTGAAGGAATTCTTTGATGGAAAACCATTGAAGGATCAACTGGTGTGTGCTTACATTATCGGTTTATCGGTGCCCGATGATTATTTCAGTAAACTATCCCCGTGTACAGATTCTCTTTCTACGGGATGTTTTGTAAGCTGGCGAACTTTTAAGTCGGGATACACCGAACCAAATTTTATAGCCAAAGAAAGTTTTAAAGCAATAGTTATTAATCCGCTCTCCTGGACCTCAGATACTTTATTCTATTCCTCGGCATACAATAAAGGTGGGGTGCTTAAAAAATTCAACAAGATAGTGCCACGCACGGTAAGTGCAGAAGTGCATCATAATATTTTATGGACAAGTAAACCTAATGTTGCCGGAAAGCTATTTTTCACTAAAAAGAATTATCATATCGGTGACATCAATCTTTTCTACATGAATATCCGGGAAAATATTTCGGCGAGAATAACTGCTTATTTAAAAAAGAAGATCACGGTTTATAAACCATATTGAGCGCTGATATCCAGCATACGGTCTATAGGCTTTTTAGCTGCCAGCCGCAACTCTTCTTCCATTGTTATCTCGGGCACCTCATATTTCAGGCAGAGGTATAGTTTTTCCAACGTATTTAACTTCATGTGCGGACAATCGTTGCAGGCACAGCTGTTGTTTGGCGGAGCCGGTATGAATGTTTTATTTGGACTATTCTTCTGCATCTGGTGTAAGATGCCGGTTTCTGTTACCACAATAAATTCGGTTGCGCTGTCTGTTTGGGTAAACTTTAATAAACCTGTGGTACTGCCTATAAAATCCGCAACCGCCAACACGGCGGTCTCACACTCAGGATGGGCAATAACTTTAGCCTTAGGATGACGGATCTTAAGCCTGGTGATCTTTTCAAGGCTGAATATTTCATGCACCATGCATGCACCGTTCCATAGCACCATATTCCTACCCGTCTGCTTGTTAATATAAGCCCCAAGGTTCTTATCTGGTGCAAAAATGATGGGTTGGTCCGCCGGAAGGCTTTGCACGATGTGTTTGGCATTGGACGAGGTGCAGATGATATCGCTCAATGCTTTCATACCGGCCGAGCAGTTGATATAAGTTATCACCAGGTGATCAGGATACTTCTCTTTAAATAATTTAAATAATGCCGGCGGGGCAGAATCACTGAGAGAACAACCGGCCTTTAGATCAGGCAACACAACTTTTTTTGTAGGATTCAATATCTTGGCGGTCTCAGCCATAAAATGAACTCCGGCAAAAACAATTATATCCGCTTCCGTCTTCTCCGCTTTTTGAGCAAGCCCTAAACTATCACCTATAAAATCCGCGACATCCTGTATATCCGGTTCCTGGTAATAGTGCGCCAGTATTATCGCGTTCTTTTCTTTTTTCAATCTTTCTATTTCTGCAAAAAGATCAAGATTGGGATCTATGTCGATATCCAAAAAACCGCGGGAACCAATTGACGATATTGCTGTGTTGATATCTGCCATAATATGTATTAATACTTATTATTTATATAATCACCTACTACTACTAGGACTGTTAATTTGTGGACAGAAAATATTGAGCTGCTATTGTAAAATTAAAAACTTTGGTTTATTAACGTTCATACACACTTAATTAACATCTATAAAAACCGATCTATCTTCTAAATATTCCCGACCACAGGGCTTATTGTTTTTTCATGCAGCACATTATCAACTGTTGTTAATAAATCCAGCCGTGTAAAGAATTAATCGTCTTTTTAAAAATAATCCTGTTGATAGTCATCGAACAACTCTGGGTTTTGAGGCAGTACGCCCAGAAAAACGGATCATCTACCTATTTTACAACCATTTTACCCGCATCCGGTTTTTGAATATGCCGGGGTTATTAACAGTAAATCGTGAATATCAACAGGGTACTGTTTAAAACATTTTACGCCGGAAATTATAGGTCAAAACCGACCATAATTAATATTACAAATTATACTAAAGTGCTTGTCCTTGCTCAATTTTAATGCCTTTCGAACCGTATTTTTGAGGATTTATATCCATTTTACCCTATTTTTGCCCTCCATTTTAATTATATAGAAATATGCAGATCATTCAGGGTATTCGTGAAAAGGGCGCCGCAGTAGCAATTGCTATCATCGCACTATGTTTAATTGGTTTTATATTGATGGACGCGAAGGGAACCGGAAACAAGTTGTTTGGATCCAACTCCACCACCGTTGGTAAAATTAACGGAAGTTCTATAGAACAGGCCGACTTTAACAAAAGGGTAAAGCAACAGGAGGACCAACAAACGGCAAGGAATAATGGCATAAAGCCTTCAGCAGCAGAAGCCTCAGATATACGTGAGAATACATGGAACACAGTGGTTGCAGAAAAAGTGTTCTTTGCTGAAGCTGATAAACTTGGTATCGAGTTTACTGCAAAAGAGATGTCGGCTATATTATCTAGCAACGACCCAGAAAATCCGTTGATGCAAGACAAAAATATGATCGACTCTGCAACAGGCAAGCTTGACCAGGCTAAACTTAAAACCGCTTTTGCCAACATAAAAAAATTGACCGGCGAGCAAAAAGAAAATTACGAAGTGCAGATACTTAATCCACAAAGGATAACCAGCGTTTCAAACAGGTATTTGGCTTTGCTGAATGCCAGCGCTTATTATCCAACATGGATGCAGGAAAGAGACGCCAAACAAAATAAAGAGTTTGCGCAAATATCTTATGTAAGGATTCCTTATACCGTGATCAGCGACAGTTCTATAAAAGTAACAGACAGCGATGTTGAGCAATATGTGAAGAAACACAAAGCGATGTTTAAGCAGGAAGCCGGCCGCATGATATCTTATGTTGCTTTCAGCGAGCTTCCCAGTGCCACCGACAGCTCAAGAGTTAGGGATGTTGTGGAAAAATTAAAAAATGATTTTGCAACCGACAGCAATGCAAGGTTATTTGTAGCCCGGAATACTTCATCAATTGAATACGACAGCAACTATTTTACAAAAGCCTTGCTTAATCAAAAATACCAGATCGCCTACACTGATTCGATCGTTAAATTGCCGAAAGGCTCGGTCTTTGGTCCGTTTATCGACCAGAGAAGAAGAAGCTATGTAGTGGCAAAGGTTGTGGGTGTAAAAACATTTTCGGATAGCGTAAAGGCAAGACATATTCTTATTGGAACCGTTGACCCTCAATCGGGCCAACAAATAATGGATGACAGTGTTGCAAAAAAACTGGCTGACAGTGTTTATGCTGCTGTTAAGGGAGGGGCTGATTTTGGTGCGTTGGCAGCGAAGTATTCTACGGATATCCAGCTTAATCAACAAACTGGTCAATTTACAGGCAGTAAGCTAAAAGGCGGGGATCTTGGTTTCTTCGGATATGGATCAATGGTTCCTGAATTCAATGAATACAGTTTCAAAAATTCACCGGGTTCAAAGGGCCTCGTTCACACAAGATTTGGATATCATATTATAGAGATCATGGCACAGAAAGGATCAGCCAATGTATATAATATAGCATTCGTAGCAAAAGACATCCTTGCCAGCGATGCAACTATTAATAAAGCTAATCTTGATGCAACAAAATTTGCGGCAGATAAGGACCCCAAAAAATTTGATACAGCAAATCTGAGAAAACTCGGATTGGAAAAGCAGAACGCTCCACAGGTTGTAAAGGAAAACGACTCTCGTGTAGGTATGTTGCAGGAGGCCAGGCAATTGGTGCGCTGGGCATTCGATGCAAAGAAAGGCGACGTTAGCGAACCATTCAATATCGGCGATCAATTCGTAGTTGCTACTGTAGATAAGATCATGGAGGAAGGAGAGCAAGACGCGGAAACCGCAAGGCCAAGGGCAGAGATGGCTATAAGGCAGGAGAAAAAAGGAGAAGAAATAGTGAAAAACCTTGGGCCTAACCCAACAATAGAAAGCGCGGCAGCTAAATACGCCCAGAAAGATACAACTGCAGGTGCAGATTCTTCTCTCGTATATTCAGCCAAAGCGGTTAATGGCGCATCAGAGCCAAAATTGATCGGTGCATTGTTCAATAAAGACAATCAAACAAAAGTAGCAGCGCCATTGGTTGGTAACTATGGTGTGTATGTGTTCAAAGTAAATAGCATCAGCACAAAGCCCGCAGATACTCCCGAAAAAGCACAACAAACTAAAACACTGGCCGAAGCACAGCTGCGCAACCAGGCAACCGCCAATTGGTACGACGGCTTAAAGAACCAGGCCACCATCAAAGACAGCAGAAGTAAATTCTATTAAATAATTGAGGATCATAGATCAACCCCGACCTGTTAAGGTCGGGGTTTTTATTTTACCGAAAACGTAAATAGCCGGCGCCCGGCTACCATTCGTTTCAGCCCCATTTGATCTAACTTTGCAACATGAGCGATATGATCGTAAATAAGGTTTCGGAAAGCGGATTGATCACACTGGATCTGGAGGAATATTATCCCAAGGGCGAAACTATACTGTTTGACATGAAGGATCACCTGTTCATGGGGTTGATATTGAAAGAAAAGGAATTTCGCGAAGGATTAAAAAACGTTGACCTGGAAATTTACCGCGATAAAAACGTTGCGCTAACCTGCACAGCCGATGCTGTAATTCCTGTGTGGGCCTATATGTTGGCTGCAAGTTATTTGCAGCCCGTTGCAAAGGAAATCGTGTTTGGAAATGAAGACTTCCTTCACAAAACACTCTTCTTAAAAAATCTATCTGCCATCGATCCTGCCAACTTCGCCGATCAAAGAGTGGTGATAAAAGGCTGCGGAGAGTTGCCTATCACAGAAATGGCTTATGTGGAAATAACGAAACTGCTCAGGCCAGTTGTGAAAAGTATTATGTACGGGGAGCCATGTAGTACAGTGCCGGTTTACAAGAAAAAATAATGTTCTTGTCATTTCGACGATAGGAGAAATCTGTTTTTCTATCACGCTTTAGATTTCTCCTATCGTCGAAATGACAGAGTCTGTTTTTAAAACCACCCCCGCCTCCTGAACATCCTTATCATCGCAAGCGGAATAAATAACATTAATCCCACGGAAATAAAGAACCCCCATTTGTTATGTAAGAGCGGGATGCTTTCGAAGTTCATACCGAAGATGCCGCCGATAACAGTAGCTGGCGCTAGCAGGCAGGTAACAACGGCCATCACCTTCATCACCTCGTTCATCTTCAAATTCACATTGCTGAGATAGAGGTCGTGCAGGTTCATCATCATATCACGATAGTTTTCTGCAAGGTCATTAGCCTGAACAATATGATCGTAAACATCTTTAAAATATTTTTCGGTCTTTTCTTCTATCAAAGAATTTTCGCTGCGCAAAATTCCATTGATCATTTCTCTTACCGGCGCCACACTTCTTTTAAGTATGATCATTTCCTTACGCAGCTGATTGATCTGTGCCAGGCTGCGGGTGTTGGAATTTCTCACGATATCTTCTTCAAGGATCTCAATTTTTTCGCCGAGCTTCTCCATGACCAGGAAATAGTTGTCAACGATCATGTCAATGAGTGAATAGAATAAAAAGTCGGCGCCATTTTGCCGAACTTTAGAACTACTGACCTTCAAACGTTCCCTTAAAGGATTAAAAACATCTTTCTTATTATCTTCCTGGAAGCTCACCACAAAATTCTTTCCCAGCACTATACTGATCTGCTCTATCTCCACACTCGACTCTGCGGCGTTAAAATACAGCATGTTCATTAAGCAAAAAAGAATGCCATCGATGTCATCCATCTTTGGGCGCTGTCCCGTACTCAGGATGTCTTCTGTGATCAGGTAATGTATTCCATAACGATTGCAGATCGCCTCCACGTCAGCTTTTCTTAGTCCATCCACATTGATCCAGGAGATAGTCGGAGACTCAACATAGGCATAACAGTCGGGCACCTTTTCAAGCTCTTTGACATTGATATGCGTATTATCGTAATCATACACAAAGATCTTTATCTCCTCAGGCTCTATTCGTGGAGAGGGCGCTGTTGGATTTACCTGCAAAACCTTTTTGGTTCGCAGCAACTCCAGCGGATTGAGTATATAGGAAAAATATTTACGTCCAACCATAACTTAACAAAAACGGTTTGGTTATGAATACCAGCGTACTGAAAATTAAGCATTAATATCTAAAAGAAAATAAAACAAGTATTGCGCCAAATGGTTTTCACAAAAAAACCGCCTCGTTTTTGGCGAGACGGTTTGTATAAAAACATTATTTTATTTCTTTTCTGCCGGTGGCGGCGGAGGACATGGGTTATCACTATTCCACTCATCACGATGCATTTTCCATTTTCCTTCAACCTGTTTCCAAACAACGATGTATTTGCCCTTATCCATCGATACGTCTTTATCGCCCAGCAGATCATACTTGCCGATCTCAGCTACAGCGTCACCGCTGCCCATCACTTCCTCAACAGTAAGCTTGATATTGTGGATACCCATTTTAACTCCTCCATTGAAAAAAGCCATAATTGCCTGTGTTCCGCACATCCTTGGCATGTTTGGAGGGTTGATACAAGCATCAGCTGTATAGAAGCCCGCAAACTTTACAGAATCACCGGTTGCAAAGCAAGCGCCGTATTCTTTGTTACTGGCATCAATGGTGGCTTTTACAGAATCAAGATTTAAAGCGGGACCAGCAGCTGTTTTTCCCGAATCGCTATTGCAGGAAGAAAACAAAAGGGAAAAAGCCAGCAGGCAGATCATGCATACCGGCAACATCATTTTTTTCATAATTGAAAGTTTTAGTTTGATGCTAAATATATACCGAATAATCCGGTTGCGCAATGCGGCTGTTGGGTATTTATTTATTTCTTGAATATCTGCCACCATAACTCCGCCCTCTACCGCCGCTATTCCTGGCTGCATTTCCTGAATGTTTTACCATCAGCTTTCCCGGCGCAGAGGAACTTTGCGACATGGACGTAACATTTAAATGGAAGGGCTGATCGGTTACCATTGGAATTGATTTTCCTATAAGTTTTTGAATATCTCTCAGCTCCTCTCTTTCTTCTGCGTCGCAGAAAGACATAGCAATACCGGTATTTCCGGCCCTGCCGGTACGGCCGATACGATGCACATAAGTTTCTGGCACATCAGGCAGATCAAAATTTATTACGTGCGAAAGTTCATCAATATCAATTCCTCTTGCTGCGATATCAGTAGCTACCAACACGCGAGTTTTCCCGGCTTTAAAATTGCTTAAAGCATTTTGCCTGGCATTCTGCGATTTATTTCCATGAATAGCTGCAGCTGTTATTTGAGCATGATGTAAAAGCTTCACAACCTTATCGGCGCCATGTTTGGTACGTGAGAAAACCAATGCAGTAGCTATAGCATCATCCTTTAATAAATGAATCAAAAGTTTCGCTTTATCTTTTTTGTCTACATAGTACAAACTTTGATCGATCGCATCAACGGTAGAAGACGCAGGCGTCACTTCAACCTTTGCCGGGTTGGTCAACAATACGTTGGCCAGCTTTTGTATTTCCGGAGGCATGGTAGCCGAGAAGAAAAGCGTTTGTCTTTTTACGGGAAGTTTGGTGATGATCCTTTTTACATCGTGAATGAAACCCATGTCGAGCATGCGGTCGGCTTCATCCAGCACAAATATTTTGAGATATTTAAGATCGATAAAACCCTGGCTGATCAGGTCAAGCAAGCGGCCGGGTGTTGCCACAAGGATATCAACACCTCGCCTTAAAATATTTGTTTGATTCAATTGCGAAACGCCGCCGAATATCACAGTATGTGTAAGGCCGGTAAATTTTCCATAAGCCTCAAAACTTTCATCGATCTGTATAGCCAACTCTCTTGTTGGTGTAAGCACCAGCACTTTTATTTGTCGTGGACCACGCTCTTGTGTTTTTTCTTCGTGCAATAATTGCAAAATAGGAATAGCGAAGGCCGCCGTTTTACCGGTGCCGGTTTGTGCGCATCCGAGCAGGTCTCTTTTTTCAAGTATCAGCGGGATGGATTGTGCCTGTATAGGCGTTGGTGTAGTGTACCCTTCTGCGCTTAAAGCTTTGAGAATGGGTTCAATTAATTCTAATTTCTTAAATGCCATTAAATGGATTGTTTTTAAAATAAAGGCTGGCAAAGACGTTGCATTTTCTGAATCAGCGGGAATATGTGTTTACCACATCGGCTTACAACCTGCCGTATTTCTGTAGTGGAGTAGGACGCAAAGGTATGCTTTTGTTTTTTAATGGCCTTTTGATTGACCGCAATGGCGTAAATTCGCTAACAACATTTGTTATGCCAACCCTTAGCATCACTACGATACAGAGCGATCTTTTGTGGGAAGAGAAATCAGCGAATCTCCATTTGCTGGAAAAGAAGATCGCGGGCATTCCCGAAAAAACAGAGATAGTGGTATTGCCGGAAATGTTCAGCACCGGCTTTAGCATGCGCCCCGAACTTTTGGCAGAAACAATGGAGGGAGAAACCGTGGAATGGATGACGAGGGTGAGCGCCGAAAACAGAGTAATACTAACTGGTAGTATCATCATCGAAGAAGAAGGAAAATATTTTAACCGGTTGATATGGATGTTACCCAACGGGCAATATGGTTATTATGATAAGCGACATTTATTTGCTTACGCCGAAGAAGACAAACATTATACCGCAGGCAATAAAAGATTGATCGCTTCTGTAAAAGGTTGGAAGATAAACCTCCAGGTTTGTTATGATCTGCGCTTCCCGGTTTGGGCACGTCAGCAACCTTCAGCGCAAGGGCCCGAATATGATGTGCTGATCTATGTTGCCAACTGGCCGGAGCGCAGGAGCCATGCGTGGAAAACATTGCTGTGCGCAAGGGCTATCGAAAATCAATGTTATGTTGTTGGCGTTAATCGTGTTGGTAAGGATGGCAACAATGTGTATCATAGCGGCAATAGTTTGGTGATAGATCCACTCGGACAAGTATTGTATCACATGGCCGACGCCGAAGACATATTCACGATCGTATTGCAAAAAGAAATGTTGGAAGAAACAAGATCGAAATTTCCGTTTTGGAAAGACGCCGATGAATTCAGGTTACAGTAGGCAGTTGCCAATTTGCAGTGGGACGCGGTCCGCGAAAAAAGGAACGCTGTAACATACCGAACGCTTTTGCAAACTGCCGACTGGCAACTGCAAACTGATTACTGGCCGTTCATCGCGTTCTTATGCTTTATGATCTCCATCACCACCTGCATCTTTTTATCAAAGCCCTTTACCAAAGCCTCGTAATTAGTGCCGACATAGATATCGGGCATTACTCCCAATCCATTTTTTGGAACATGATGGTACTGAACCAGCCTGAATAAAGGCAACCGCACCCGCAAGTGTGTATTGGGCAATGTGATGTCGGGGATCATGATGCCGTCATTTCCATGCCAGCCGCCACCAGCCTGTTCTCCCAGGAGCGTTACGCCTGGCTGGCCTTTCATGTCATTACAAAACAGTGTGGAAGCAGAAAAAGTACTGCCGTTGGTAAGCACATACAGGTTTCCGCCAAAATGATTTTTATGCTTTGCCTGATACATTTTTCTTTCCCACATTCCGAAATGATACAAGCCATCCTTTCTCTTTTTGGTAAAAAAGAACAGGCCGATATTATTGATGAACTTCCCCTTGATATATTTAGTGTAGGGCCCCAGTGTTTTCGCCTTTGCGAAAGACGTATCTGCTATCCTAAACGGCTGCCTCGTTACATATTTCGTTAGCAGCGTAGAGAGATTTATTTTGCCCCCACCATTACTCCTTAGGTCGAGCACAACATTGGAGATACCCGTTTCCCTGATATAGCGAAATGTTTGCCGGTAGAATTTGCGAAGGTTGCCGGTTGAAAAAGTATTCAATGTAATGACAGCAGTATTGTTAGCGGTATCCACCGCAAGAGATCGTGCCGCACGCAGCCTGTCTTGTCTTCGCTCAAATCTACTCTTTTCGGGCCTGGCAAGAATATCTGTATGCTTCAAACTGTCTTTTGGAAATTCGAAGAGTGGAACTTTCACCGTTTGCTCTTTGCCCGAGCTATCCAAATATTGAACGGTGTATTGTTTACTTAGTCCAAATATATTGCGATGGTAGTACGGAAAATTACCGCTTATGCGGATATAGTTAACGTTATCTGCATTACCGTCTTCCGTAAGATAGCCGAACATGGTTTGTACCAATTCTTTATAACGCACACCATTTATAGATGTGATCAGCGTTCCCCGTTTGAATATCGAATCCTTTTTGTTCAGGTTGCCTGTTACGGCCATCGTATCGTTCCAGAATTTTATTAAAAGCGGAAAAGCAGAAAATCTTTTATTGCTGGCCCATTTGTTGAAAGCCTTGCTCATGCCGAAGCTGGTGTGGCCACAATGTATCTGGTGCGTTAGCGGAGCAAGCACCTTCCATCCAAACCGCTGCTCCGTCATGCTGTCTTCAATAGCATTATAGTATTGGTTGAAATACATGTCCATGCTGTCTTTGCTGGTGTACCAATACAAAGAAGGGTGTTTTTTCTCCAATATATTTCTGAGTAAACTATAATCGGTTTGCAGTTCTTCTTTGGAATACTTTTTATTGGGACTGTAGCTATTATTCGTGGCTGCGCAGGAGTATAGCAGTAGCACCACTAAAAATAGAAAAGCATTTTTTACAGTCATTATTCTTTGGGAGAAGAAAGTGTTATTGTAATTATATTGATCGATCTGTCTATTTAAGATGATTCCAACCCTGTGCAACCAGCTCATGCTTATTGCCGCCGCGGGTGATGATGTGCTTTCCTTCCGCTGCTTCAGTGATATAACCAATAATGCTCAGGCCATTATTAGCATTGATCTTTTCATAGTCGCCTTGTGCCACCGTAAAAAGCAATTCATAATCCTCACCACCACTCAGCGCACATGCCGTAGGATCCAGTTCCAATTTGTAGGCAAACTCTTTTGAATCCTCGTTGAGCGGCAACTTGTCTTCATATAAAACACAACCCACATTGCTTTGTTTACAAATGTGCAAGAGCTCACTGCTGAGGCCGTCGCTGATATCCATCATGCTCGTTGGTATGATATCCTGCGCCGCAAAAAACTCGATCACGTCCTTTCTTGCTTCTGGCTTTAACAGGCGACCAACAATATAAGCCTGGTTTTCCAGGTCGGGCTGTGCGCCGGTTTGTTCAAATATCTTTTTTTCACGCTCCAGGATGGTTAGTCCCAGGAAAGCTCCACCCAGATCGCCGCTCACACATACCAGGTCGTTCACTTGGGCGCCATTTCTTCTCACATAACTATCCGGGGCAACTTCCCCGATGGCGGTAATGCTGATGATAAAGCCTCGTTGCGAGGTTGTGGTGTCGCCGCCGATAAGGTCAACTCCATATTTCTCGCAGGCAAAATACACGCCCTCATAGAACTCATCTAACGCTTCCACGCTGAATTTATTACTGATGCCGATGCTTAAAAGGATCTGTGTTGGCGTGGCATTCATGGCGTAAATATCACTTATGTTCACTACCACGCTTTTATAGCCCAAATGCTTAAGGGGAGTGTACATCATGTCGAAGTGGATCCCCTCCACCAGCAGGTCGGTGCTCACAACTGTTTGTCGGCCAAAGTGGTCGATCACGGCGGCATCGTCTCCCACACTTACTACCGTAGAACTGTTCCTTGTTTCGTTGTTTCTCGTAAGGTGATCGATCAATCCAAACTCACCCAGTGATGATATTTCTGTTCTCTCTTCCATTTTAACTTAATACTTTTCTATTATTAATGATATCCAACATCTCTTCATGGATCTTTCCGTTTGTTGCCAACACGTGTGGCTGATAGGGAGAAAAATAATTTCCTTCAAAATCTGTCACCATTCCTCCCGCTTCTTCCACGATCAAAAATCCGGCCGCGCTATCCCATGCCTGCAATTTGTGTTCATAAAATCCGTCGAACCTTCCGGCAGCAACCCAGCAGAGGTCAATAGCCGCACTTCCAAGCCGACGAACAGGAACTCCGCTGCGAATGAATCGCTCAAAAACCTGCAGGGGGCTATTCTTTGTTTCGGCATAAGTGTACGGGAAACCCGTTACCAGGCAGCTTTTGATCACTTCCGTTTTTACACTCACTGATATTTTTTTATCATTGAGCGAAGCGCCGTATCCTTTTTGCGCAAAGAACATTTCGTTCATCAAGGGATTGTAAACAGCACCCAATATCATCTTTCCCGCTTTCTCCACACCGATACTCACGCAACAGATGGGAATGCCGTTTGCAAAATTAACTGTGCCATCGATCGGGTCGATGATCCATTTGTACTCGCTGTCCATCACGATCTCCCCGGTTTCTTCACTTAAAATAAAATGGCCGGGATGATCTCGCTTAATGATATCAATGATCGCTTTTTCAGAAGCATGATCCGCCTCGGTAACTAAATTATTAACGCCCTCCTTATTTGATATCCTGAATTCACCGTTGAAAAAATGCTGTAGTTGCGCCGCGCCAGCTTCAACGGCCTTAAGGAGTGTCGATTTTAACATGGCGCAAAGATAGTAAATAGACCTGCTCCTCCCGACCGGGCCCGAAACGGGCAAACCAGCTCTGTAATTCGCTAAAACACCCTAATTTGTTACTAAAACATTCCTGATGCAGAAAAAATATCAACGAAAGGAATTTTTGAAACTATTGGCACTTGCAAGAATGTCTTTTGTTAGCGGGCCGCTTCGTTTTATTTCTTCAGGAAAGAAAAAGGAAAACCAGTTTCCCGGTGGAAGTGCTGATGTAACATATTATAAGAGCGGTGATCCAGAGTATGATTCATTGCGCAAGGGGTTCAATAAACGCATCAACAAATTTCCACGAGTTATCGCACTATGCAAGACCGAAGCAGGCGTGGCCGAGGCGGTTGCATATGCATCGGGGGCCGGCTTGCCTATTGCGATAAAAAGCGGAGGCCACTGTATGGAAGGTTTTTCTTGTAATGATGGAGGCATGGTCATCAATGTTTCTCTTTTGAACAAGATCGAATGGATAAACAATGAAACAATAAAAGTTGGCCCTGGTTGTACCATCTCTCATTTATACGACGAGATACTTCCAAAGGGCAAGATCATTCCCGGTGGATCCTGCGGTAGCGTTGGTATTGGCGGATTAACCTTAGGCGGCGGTTATGGTTTGCTTGCGAGGAAATATGGGCTCACCTGTGATAGTTTACAGGAAGTATCGATGGTTGACGCGAAGGGTGAAATAAGAAATACGGCAAATGACAAGGAGCTGCTCTGGGCTTGCAAAGGCGGTGGCAATGGAAATTTTGGTGTGATAACCTCCCTCACGTTCAAGCTACACAAAGCGCCGGCAACCTTACAAAGTTTTCGTTTTAGAACTCATAATATAAACGCGGTCCGGGCAAAGCAAATTCTGCAAAACTGGTTTGAAACAACAGCAGATCTGCCGCCCTCTTGTTTTTCGGCGTTTGTGCTGAACAAAAAAACGATCTACATCCTGCTTACCAATGCCGAAAAGCATACAGCCCACGTACAAAACGTGATTGACAAACTTTCAGTGGTGGCTGATAAGACAACCAGTACAAAGCCACAACCGATAGCAAGCGCACTAAAGGTTTTTTATGGCGACAAGAATCCTCAATTTTTTAAGAACGCTTCAGCTGGTTTGTATAAAAGCTTTAGTGATATAGAACCAATCGTTGACAGCGTCATTGAAATAGTTATGACAAGCCCAGGCATGATCTACCAGGTAAATACACTTGGAGGAAAGATCACTCAACCGGAATTTGAAAAGGCGTCTGCTTTTCCTCACAGAGCTTACCCCTACTTTTCCGAGCTACAAACCTATTGGCAAACAGAGAAACAAGGAGCCAGGCTGATAGAAAGGTTTGAAGCTGTTCAGGAAATCTTTATTAATAACGGAATAAAAGCGCAATACAGAAACTATCCCGATGTTAAATTTAAAAATTGGGAAACGATGTACTATGGCGACAACTATCAAAGGTTGCGATCCGTCAAATTTAAGTATGATCGTTATAACCAGATCCGCCATGAACAAAGCGTAGCAACTCTGGCATTATAGGAGCAAACTGCAGCATTTTGAATATTGAAAGAAAAAATCGTATTTCGTGAACGCTAACAACCGCCTTTGCAACTCTCTATCATCATAGTAAACTATAATGTAAAATACTTCCTCGAGCAATGCCTGTGCTCTGTGCTCAAAGCCTGTCGCAATATAGAAGCCGAGATACTTGTAGTAGACAATAACTCTACCGACGGCAGCCGCGCTTTTTTGGAGACAAGGTTCTCCATGGTAAATTTTATTTGGAATACAGAGAATGCGGGGTTTGCAAAAGCAAATAACCAGGCGCTGGCCAAAGCAAAAGGAACATACATACTCTTCCTCAATCCTGATACCATTGTTCCGGAAGATTGTTTTGAAAAATGCTTTGATTTTTTTTCAACATATGCCGATGCGGGTGCGATCGGCGTGCGCATGGTAGATGGTTCGGGTAAATTTTTGAAAGAAAGCAAAAGGGCTTTCCCATCTCCGCTAACTTCTTTCTATAAGCTTGCTGGACTTACTAAACTTTTTCCGCGATCAAAAACATTTGCGAGATATTATCTTGGACATTTGCCCGAAAAAGAAATTCACGAGGTGGATGTATTGGCCGGCGCATTTATGATGATACCAAAAAAAGTTATTGATCTAACGGGTGGCTTCGACGAGATATTTTTTATGTATGGCGAAGACGTGGACCTGAGCTATCGCATACAAGAGACGATCAACCCGGAAACTAGAACCGCATACAAGAACTATTATTTTCCCGGAACAAGCATTATTCATTTTAAAGGAGAAAGCACAAAGAGGGGAGGACTGAACTATGTGCGGCTTTTTTATAAAGCCATGAGTTTGTTTGTGAAAAAGCATTACAGTGGCGGCAGGGCAAGTGTGTTCAACTTTTTTATACAGATGGGAATTTGGATAAGGGCTGCAGTTTCGGCTTTGTTCATATTGGCCAGGAATATCGATCGCTTATTTATCAAAAAGGATTCTTTAAAAGAAAATAAAGAGAGGCGAACGATCGTGGTTGCTAATGAAAAAGACTTTATTATGATCAGCACGATATTAGAACATTGCTCAACGGGGGAAAGGGTATTGGGCAGGTTGGACAATAATGATATAGAAACAAATAACGTCTTGGGAAAGATCAGCCAGTTACCAGAATTGATCGGGGCGCACAATATAAAAGAGCTGATCTTTTGTGAAGAGGAGGTTGGCTTTGCGGAGATCATCAAGTTAATACAGCAACAATCTTCAGAGATACGCAATATGTTTCATGCTTCGGGAAGCCATAGTATTGTTAGCAGCGACAGTGCGTATGAACAAGGCGAAACAATGTCTTTACAGCCTTATTGACTCTCACTTAATACTTTGCACAAAATTTTTTAACGACTCCCGATAGTCTCTCATGTCGGTTGGTATGTTGTTGAAAGAAAAGCTTGCAACGGCTTGTAGGGCCAGGTTTAATAAAAGATCTTTTTGTTCGACGCAGTAAAATAACTTTTTCACCATTAGATATTCGGCGAGATATTCCTGTTCGGGTTGGCCGGGCGTGGGGATCAATATCGCAGGCTTTTGTAGTTTGATAAGATCCATCACAGTAGTATATCCACTTCTGCTGATGATCATGGATGATCGTTGTATCGCTTCGCTTAGATCTTCTGAGGAAAGATGATCATGCACTTCTATGTTTGCATTGACGGAAACATTACTTGCTGAATTTCCTGGGAGACCCCTGACAAATAAAACCCTTCCGGCATGATCGGATAATTGATCCAATAACAAATCTTCAAAAATGCTTCGCTGTGGTTCGGGTCCGGAGATGATAACAGCAAGATCATATTTCTTTTCAAATTCTTTTTTTTCAAACCTCGACAAGGGCCCGATGTAACGAATAGGGATTTTTGGTAAACGTTTAGGGTGAGATAAAATCCCGGCGAGATTGATAGCGCCTTCATTATCGGGCACCCAGCATTCCTTATATTTATTGATAAAATGATAATGCATTTTTTGAGCGATCCATTGGGTAAAGCCATTGCCCGTTTTGATCGTCAATTGATGCGTTATATAAATACAAGGTACAGTTGAAGTATGTAGTCCAAACCGATTGTCGGATATCACGGCATCGATCTTATGTTTGGTGATCGCGTTTTTTAACCAGCGCCGCTCGTTGAAAATGCTGAAGACCATTTTTGGAAACTGGAGCAATATTTTCACTGGCAGCCAGTAAGCCTTTCGGCTATAGCGCATCCGGTATCCTCTTAATGTAAGGAACTGCAGCTGCGGAAACTCCTTTTCCAACAAAGCCCGGGCGGCGGCTTCGGCCCCGATCAGCACCTCGCAATCAAGGGCAAGCAGCTCGCGGACAATGGGTATGGAGCGGGTAACGTGGCCCAGCCCCCATTCGAGAGGAGCAACCAAAACCCGCTTTTTTGGGGCTGATATGTTAAAATTGTCGCCGCTCATCCAAACAATGCAATAAATATTTGTGAAAATAGTTTAATTTGCTAACCTGAAATTATGCAACGACTATTTAAAATAACATTATTGCTCAGTTTGCTTGTAAGCCTATTTGCTACGGGATGTTCTTCTACAAAAAAAGGCGCCTGTCCATGTAATGGGATGGTTGGTTATAAGTAAGCTGCAATACAATTCATTTGCGCCATGAATAATCCTAACCGGGATTTATTGGTCTTATTCAACCAGGAGCTTATGTCTCCGCAGGCGATCGAGCATGAAGTAGAACTGCTTCATGAGTTGTTGTACACAGTAGAATACATCGAAAATTTAATTACTGCCCACGAAGTGATCGACCTGAACAAATTCAAGGTCATCAATAAGCCTTATCATCTCCGCACAGTTATCCGCCAGAGGGTGTTGAAGCCGTTTGTGTTTTTGAATTGTAAGAATTAGTCTCCCGAAATTATAAGAATTGGTTTCCCGCAGATCTCGCTGATGGCGCAGATATACTTATCAGGGTATTCTGCGAGATCTGCGGGAAACACATCAACTTAATTTCTGTAAAGCTTTTTTAAGAATCTCCAGCATTTCGGGGATCTCTTCTTTCTTGCAGGTGCCCACGCTTAGGCGATACCAGGCACTATCTTTTGATGCACCGAAAGCATAGAAAGGAACTACGGCCAACCTCGCTTCATCAAGGATATAAGAAGTAACATCGGCTTGAGTCGCCAGCAATTTTCCATCTGCAGTCTTTTTACCTGCATAATCAATTTGAATGGTAAGATATATTGCCGCCTGTGGTGCGATGGAATCAACGGACAAGCCCTCTGCTTTTAATTTTTGAAAACCGTCAGAGATCTTTTGCAGTCGCTCGGCGATCTCTGATCTAAAATGAAGAAAGTATTTATCGATCGCCTCTGTTTGGCGCAGATAATTGGCTACAGCTTTTTGTTCGGCCATTGGGGCCCAAGCGCCAACATGGCTGTTTATCGAACGCATCTTCACCAACACCTCTTCCGGACCGAGCGCCCAGCCTACGCGAACACCCGTAGCAGCAAAGGATTTACTAATGCCATCGATGAAAATTGTGTACTGCCTCATCTCCGGACGAAGCGAAACCGGGTCATGGTGCACTGTGCTTCCGAAGCAAAGCGTCCAGTAGATCTGATCATACATCAAATACAATTTCTTCTCTCCTTCGGCCCTGTTTTTATTTTCTTCAATGATCAGATCGCAGATCGCTTCCAATTCTTTTTTGTCGAAAGTGGTGCCGGTGGGATTTAAAGGAGAGCACAATGAAATTAATGTTGCGCCCTTCACATGCTCCTTTATCTGCGCAGCCGTGATCATGAAATTATTTTTCGGACAAGCTTCAATGATAACGTGTTCTCCTTCCGTAAAGTGAACATAGTGATTATTGTTCCAACTCGGAACGGGGTAAATGATCTTATCTCCCTTATCAATAATGGCGCGGTACAAAGAATAAATGAGTGGTCGGCCCCCGGCTGCGATCAATATCTCATTCGGACCATAGTGCAAACCCTGTCTTGCAGCAATAAAATCAGAAACAGCTTCTCTCAGATCGAGATTGCCTTCAGCAGCGGGATAGGTGGTATAAAGATCTTTGTAAGCGCCGACGATCTCCTGCTCCAGTTCGGCAGGAATAGGAAACACAGAAGAATCGAAATCGCCAATCGTATAATTATAGATCTTTTGGCCCTGTTTCATCTTTTCCTTGATGGTAGCCCCAAGGCGCACGATCTCCGATGCCTGAAGGGTTTCGGAGAGGAGGCTCAATTTAACTTTACTCATAGCAGGGCATTAAGGGGCAAATGTAAAATTTATAAGGGGGATGGCAAAGAGAAGTTGGTAGTTGGTAGTGCATCAGTTTGAAAAGTTGTCAGCCTGAGCTTGTCGAAGGCGGGTTAACTATATATAGCCCCGGCTTCGACAAGCTCAGCCTGACAGTTCGTTTGCCAGCAAATATTTCACACTGAGTCCCTACTTGGTAGTTTAAAGTTGATAATAGCGGCCCCCCATTACCGACTTGTTAATCTACCGGCTTATAATCCTTGAACAACTTCATAGGTGTTGCTTCCACCAATTGCTCGTAATCTTTCCATTTACCGCCGAAAAAGACATTGGCTTTTTGAACCGCCTCAGTTACAAGGCCTTCGGCCTCCTCTGTCATCCTTATTTCCTGCTGATCAGGAATTTTGGTTTTACCCAACACCTCTTGTCTCGCATCACCTAGTTTTCCGCTGACAGTTATTTGATAAGGCGAACCCGTGCCCTGCTTCTCCTGTGGTTTACCAAAAATAAAATTGCGAATGTTTTTTACCGAATCGGTCATTGCCTTTCCAACCTTTCTTATGCTGTCTGCATTTTTTCCATCTACATTTTTTAATGAGGCCTCCACTTTTGCAATGGTCTCTTCGGCGTCGGCAAGACGATCGGTAACCTCGGTTAATCTTGCCGTGCTTTTATCGAGGCGTTTTACCATGGTCATTTTTGCGTCATAGATATTTCGATCGTTGGGGACACCAGGATCAGGATTAACAACGATCGTTGTCGAATCTTTTTCTTTACCCAAACTGATGGTTAATTTATAAACGCCGGGATAAACGGGTAGTCCGCCCGGTTCGGGTGAATTGGGTTTTGGTTTGGGAGAGCCTGGTTGTCTTGTGCCTTTCATTTCAAATCCCCAATAGTTTCGATTGAAGCCGGTATCTGCTTTTATTTTCATCGTTCTTATTAACTCATTGCCCGAATTATATATTCTTACGGTTGCAGAATCGGCTTTTGTTTTAGTTTTTGTTGAACTATCTGTTTTTGATTTATCTGCGCTATCGGTTTGTGCCTTTTCTTTTTCGGGAAGTACATAAAAAGAATATTCAGCACCCCGGTTCCTGTTCTGCCCCTCATACAATCCCCAAACGCTCCACTCATAACCCGGCGCGGGCCTAAATCTTGCCTGGTATGCGACGGGAGATTCAAACATGGTTAATTTTTTTGCAGACAAATTTCCGGTTGTTGCCGCTACGCGGCGAAGCGGCCTGATATCATCCATAATGTAGATAGCACGGCCAAAGGTGGCGATGCATAGATCGGCTTCTCTTTCCTGTATGGCAAGATCATAAGTGGAAACAGATGGATAACCATTCTTCCATTGCTGAAAGGAAACACCATTATCAAAACTTATCCAAAGCCCGTGTTCTGTGCCGGCAAAGATGAGATTAGGTTGAACAGGATCCTGTATAATACAAAGCGCATAACCTTTTACTTTGTTCTCGTCCAACATGCGCTCCCATGTTTGCCCATAATTTCTTGTTCGGAAAATATAAGGTTTGAAATCGCCCCTTCTATAATCATTACACACAACAAATGCTTCGCCGGCATTGTAACGGCTTGCTCTTATTTGCGGTACCCATGCGCCCACGGGCATGCCCGCTATCTTTCCACGGAAATTGGTCCAGGTTTTTCCGCCGTCTTTACTGAGTTGCACATTGCCATCATCGGTGCCTGCCCAGATCACAGCCCTATCCATCGGCGAAGGTTCGATGCAAATAATGGTATTGTAATTTTCCGCGCCGGTGATATCAACGGATAGTCCGCCATTGTCATCCTGTTTCTGTTGCGCCGCATTGTTTGTGGTAAGATCGGGCGATACCACTTCCCATGTCAGCCCCTTGTTGCTGCTTTTGTGCAAAAACTGGCTGCCAAAATAGATCGTGTTTGCATCGAAGGGATCCTGGGCAAATGCGGCATTCCAATTAAAGCGCAGTCTGGTTTTAAGATCGGGAGCAGGAGGTTGAATACCCATTCTTTCGCCCGTTGCAATATTTTGTTTTCCCAATTCACCACCCTGGCTCATTGAATATACCCAATCGTTATTATCCGGGTCGGCCGAAACATCGAAGCCGTCGCCGCCACCAACATTGTTCCAATAGTAATTCCTGATGCCGCCGTTTCTCCACGAATAAGCCGGACCGTTCCAACTACCATTGTCTTGCATACCACCCATTACATTGTAGGGAAGTTTGTTGTCGACATTGATATGATAGAATTGTCCAACAGGCAGCAACTCATCAAATTTCCAGTTGCGGCCCCTGTCGCGGCTAACGCCTGTGCCACCATCATTACCGTCGAGGATAAAATTAGGATCGAGCGGATTGATCCAAAAAGCGTGATGATCAGGATGGATGCCGTTATAAGGAATTACTGTTCTAAAAGTTTTGCCTCCATCCTCACTCACGGTTATGGTTTGCTTGATATTATAAAGACGATTCTCATTTTTTGGATCCACACGAATGTCCTGGAAATAAAACGCCCTGTTGGTCACCTCATCTTTATTACTATTGATCAACTCCCATTTGAAACCGCCATCATCCGAACGGTACAATCCATTTTTAGTTGCTTCTACTAATGCATACACTCGTGTGGGTTCATTATTAGATATCGTAACGCCTATTCTTCCCAGGTCTCCTTCAGGCAACCCATCATCTTTTCCCAATTTCTTCCAATTCTTTCCTCCATCAACAGTTATATATAATCCGCTTCCGGGCCCACCGCTACTAAAACTCCATGGAGTGCGCCGGTGTTGATACATGGCCGCGATCAACTTATTCGGATTGTTTGGATCCATAACAAGATCGGCACAGCCGCTGGTATCATTCGTATGCAAGATCAGGTTCCAGGTGTCGCCACCGTCGGTTGTTTTGTACACTCCTCTTTGCGGATGCTCCATAAAAGGATCGCCGATAGCTGCAACATATATCGTGTTGGGATTATTTGGATCGATGATGATGCGATGAATGTTTTGCGTTTTCTCCAGCCCCATCATTTTCCATGTCTTACCTGCATCCAATGTTCTATAGATACCTTCCCCAATGTTCAATGAGTTGCGGGGATTGCCCTCGCCCGTTCCTACCCAAACCACGGATGGGTTGCTTTGTTGGATGGCGACAGCTCCGATATTGAGCGTTGGCTGATCATCGAAAACCGGCTGCCAGCTTGTGCCTCCGTTCTCGGTTTTCCAAACGCCGCCGGAAGCCGTTCCGATATACCTCAGGTCGGTATTGCTGTATAGTGCATCGATCGCGGTAACACGCCCGCTCATTCCTGCCGGGCCGATGCTTCGGGGTTTCAGATTTTTGAATTGGTCGAGTGAAACTTTTTGTGCAATCGTATCACTAACAATACATTGCAAAAGGATCAAGGCAAATAGCTTTATCGTATTCATTATTGAAGATTGAAACATGAAGTTGCAAAAAAATAAGCGCTACTGCAAATGAAATATATGAGCGGAATTTTCAATGCCGAACTTATTTTTTCCGAACTCAGGATTTTCTCTACATTTATCCCCCTAATAACACTCTCATGAAAAAGATCACCCTAATCCTTTTTGCCCTATTCCTATTTTCCACCCCCACGATCAAGGCCCAGGTAAGCGACGATGATGAGGCAACAGCCTATCGGTTAAAACGTAAATATCCCGACGAAAGATCAGCCGTGATATCTGATATCGAAGAATATGAGTTCGATATTGGTAAAGACGAGAACAATAAGCCTTTAGTGACTGCGGTGATGAACCAGAAAGTTCAATTCATGTCTTTGCGGGAAGCGACGATGCTGCAATACGGAGAATTCTACAACAAGTTTTCCAGCATCAGCAAGATGAAACAATATTATAAGTCGGGCAATTCATTTGTATATTTTAGCCGCACGAGGCCCATCGACAAATCAGCCACCTCCGGCGATATCTTCTATGATGATAGTCGCGTAAAATTCTTCAATATCGTCATCCCCAAAATGGGAATGGGCGCCATGGTGGAAGTGGAAAAGAAAATATATGATGCCAAGTATGTAGCAAGACTGGATTTCTTCAGCGGCTATCCAACCGCTGAAAAAATAATTCGGTTAAAAGTACCGGCATCCATCGAGCTCGACGTTCGTGAAATGAATTTTGCGGGCTACAAGGTTACCAAGTCTACCGACACGGAAGGAAAGAAAACGGTGTACACCTTTAGCATGAAGGACCTGGCGCCATTGAACCGCGAAGACAATGCACTGCCGATGAGCTATACTTTTCCGCATATCATTGTGTTGGTTAAATCTTTTGACGTTGCCGGACAAAAACAAAAAGGATTTCAGAATGTGGCCGACCTCTACGATTGGTACAAGTACCTCTACACAAAATGCAATAACCAAACAAGTGCAATCAAAGCAAAATCAGATGAGTTGGTGAGAGGAAAATCAACAGACCTTGATAAAGCAAGATCGATCTTTTACTGGGTGCAGGATAATATCCGCTACATCGCTTTTGAAGATGGCTATGCGGGATTTGTTCCTCAAACCGTGCAGGATGTTTACAAGAACAAGTATGGTGATTGCAAGGGCATGGCCAACCTGCTCACAGAAATGCTGAAGCTGGAAGGGCTTGATGCGCACCTCACCTGGATCGGCACCAAACACATTCCTTATAGCTACGCCATTCCTTCGTTATGCGTAGATAACCATTGCATATCTACATTATATCTTGGCGGCAAAACATATTTTCTCGATGCCACCGAAAAATATGTGCCGATAGGAGAATATGCATACCGCATCCAGGGCAAGGAAGCGCTGATCGGCAAAGGAGAAGGACATGAAGTACAGAAAGTGCCTGTTGCAGATATGAGCCAGAATAAAATACTTACGCAGGCGTCTTTCAGTTTAAATGATAATATTTTAAAAGGCCATCTTAAACTTACGCTTACAGGAGAGGAAAGAACCAACTTTCACCAGTTCTTCCAGGAACTGCCGACGGACAGAAAAAAAGAAACGCTGCAAAAATTGCTGGAACTGGGCAATGATAATATTGATGTAACCAATGTAAAGACATCTGACCTTTCCAACCGAGAGATACCGGTGGTAATAGAAGGAGATGTGGATCTCAGCAACAATATCATTCGCGACGATAAAGAAGTGTATGCCGGAATAGATTTCTTTCCTAAAAAATTAACCTCTTTCATACCCGATGCAAAAAGGGTAAATCCATACGAGTTCAATAGCATTTATACCGCTGAAGATGAAATTGAATTATCGGTTCCTGGTTATAAGATAAAAGATCTGCCAGAAGCCTTTGATGAGCAAACCAATGATTACGGATTTAAAGGAAGCTATACCCAATCGGGCGACAAGATCATCTTAAAGAAAGCGCTATCCATTAAAACAGGCACAGTTAAGAATGCTGATTTTGATAAATGGAAATCCTTTCTCAAAAAACTAAAAGACTTCAATAACAATATTGTAATGGTTGAAAAAGACCCGAACTATGTTCCGGTTAAAGAAACCCCGGTGCTGACAACACCCGCGAAAGCTCCGGAAAAGGCGCCCGTGAAGACACCCGTTAAAGCGCCTGTTAAAACAACACCCGTTAAAACCGCACCAGTAAAACACTAACAATGAAGAAGCAACTGACCAGCATAAAAATGCTATTGCTTGCGATGTTATTTAGCCAGGCAATAGCCGCCCAAACCATCAAAGAGGAATTGGCGACAAAGCTCCAATCCAATATGGACGCCGTTTGGAGCAGCAGCGACGCTAGTTTTAGCAACAACCAGGTTCCTGAAAAATGGATCGGGTACTCAGCCGTTATCCTTGCGCAAAAAATAAAATTCACTTTTGATAAAAGCTCGGGCAACGATAAACTCAACGTGTATGAAACCACTCACCGCAAAATAAAACTGCTGGATAAAGTAGCAGTGAATAATTTTTCGGAATTCTATTTTAGAAGAGGGCACGATAATGATGGCTTTTCTCTCCACATCATCAAACCCGATGGAATAATTGATACCGTTTCGCTGCTCACGGCGGTAATAGTGGAAGACAATGACGATGTACCATCTTTATTCACCCCTTATTTTGAAAAACAAACCACGATCAAGAATAAGACGAAGAGTGAGAATATTTATTTCAAACTCGCGGTGTCTAATCTTGAACCCGGAGACATTATTGACTGGGTGAGCACGATCTATAATGATAATGATGTATCAAAAATGAATTCGCTGGAATTCGATCCGCTGTATTATCTCTGCCACCGGAGCTACCCGGTTGTGAACCAAAAGATAGAAATAAACACGGATGATAAAAGTTATGTAAACAGCAAATCGATAAATGGCTCACCAGATTTTGTTGAAAGTTCATCAGGTGGATACAAAACATTTACCTGGGAAGACAAGGACCGCGAAAAATTAAAAGACACCCGCTGGGTAAATGAATACTTGCTGCTGCCCATGACCAAGTTCCAGATCATTTATTCTAAGAATAATAATGCAGAAGATCTTTTCATCGGCGACAGGGGCGAACTAAAAAAATCGATCACGCCCGATGAGCTGGCAAAAAAAGTAAATCGCATTTACGAAAAGATGGATGCCAGTGGCGGAAAGAAAGTCACGCAGGATAATCTACTGGCCAATTTTACCACCAGCCTGCTGAACCAGGTAGAATATTATTTGCGCAAGGGAGAAGCTTATGATATACGCGATGAAGATTTTATCAAAAGAGTCTATTATGTGCTGCGCCATACCAATGGCATATATGGAAGAAGCCTGCCCAGCCAGTTCTTTGCCTATGTGATGATGGAAAAATTAAAAAAGAAAGGAGTTCCTGCCGAGCTGATCGTTACCATTGACAACAGTACCACGCAGATGAACGACGTGATATTCGGATCCGAGATACAGTGGCTGGTGAAAGCAAAGGATAAATATATTTTTAATTTCTCGTCTAATTCCAATCCGTTTGAAATGGATGAAGATTACCTGGGAAATGAAGCCTATACCATTACGCTCGGCAAAAATCCAACCGCTACTGCCATTACCCTACCGGCAACCACAGCCGAAAATAATGTGAGCGCTGTTAATATCGTAGCCACGATGGACGAGAATATGGAGAAGGCAAATATCGTCACCACTTCTTCGTATAAAGGAATTTCGAAGGCGCAAACACAAAGAGCGGCGCTTGCTTATACCAACGTGTATGACCTGGATTATTTATCTTATTACGGCGAGGATGAACTGGATCAGTTCAGCGACAAAAGAAGAGAAGAGATCGACAGGCTTATCATGGCGCGTAAAGAAGAGTGGAAGAAAAGGAAGCCTGTGTTGATGAAGCAGGAATTGGAAAATGATTATGATAATATTGTAAGCTATGATAATTTCAATTTGATCACCGATGGACGCACGTTCAATAAGCAGGAACTGAAGTATACCGAAACATTTGTATTGGGCGACCTCACACGTAAGGCAGGAAAAAATTACCTGGTAAGCGTTCCGGGATTAATGGGCGGACAAACCCAGGTAAAACCCGAAGACAGGCAACGCAAGTATGACATCGATGTGCGTTATCCCCGCACATTCACATGGGATATCAGCTATACCCTGCCCGCGGGTTACACCGTGAAGGGGCTTGCCGACCTCAATCAAAATGTTGAAAATGAAACAGGCGCCTTTAGCAGCAAGGCAACAGTTGAAGGAAATGTTTTAAAGCTCGCTATCAAAAAAGTATACAAGCAAACCAAAATAAAGAAAGAAGATTTTGGTAAGATGTTGACGTTTTTGGACGCGGCGTATAATTTTTCGCAGAGAAGGGTTTTGCTGAAGAGGAATTAATGTTTTTTGTTCCCGCAGATAGCGCGGATGCCGCAGAATATGCTGCATTCATCGTTAGTCGCGACTACTCAAATGAAACGATACGTACTTATATTTTCAATGAGCCTATTGGGACTACCAGTATCCACGTTTGCCCAAAACAAATTCGCCAACACAAACTTTGAGGTGGTTGACAGTTTAGCGAGAACATTGGAATATAAAGATGACCTGATCAAATTAACGCAAGATCTTACCGCATCTTATTCTCAGGATATTTCTAAAGTAAGGTCGATCTTTATTTGGATCACAAACAATATCAGGTACGATTACAAATTTGTGAATGCGGGAAAGGAGATAACTCCTCCGGGCTGCGAAGGTAAATTCAACTGCGCCGCCGAGTTGGCCGAATGGGAGAATAATTACATTAAGAAGGTGTTGCGCAAGGGAAAAGCTATATGTGATGGTTACGCACGCTTATTTAAAAAGATGTGCGACATCGCAGGCATAGAGAGTGACATCGTTCCGGGATACGCAAAAAACAAATATTACCAGGTAGGCGTTCCAATGAGCGTCAGCCATGCATGGAATACGGTTAAGATAGACAGCGCTTATTATTATTTGGATCCTACTTGGGCAGCGGGCTACTGCACTGAAGATGAAGAAAAGAATCTGCTAACAGGATTTGTGAGATCTTATCAAAATTATTATTGGCTAACCCCGCCAGATAAATTGGTTCGAGATCATTTTCCGCAAAGTGGAAAATGGGCGTTTCAAACAAACTACACAAAAGAGAAATTTCTTGACAATGCATTCTTTTACACAACCGACGTGTTAAAGAATATAAATGTATTGTCGCCCACATCCGGTGTAATAGGCGTCAAAAAAGGCGACACCATACATTTCAAGTTTACTTTTGCAAAAAACATTGATAAGATCCAGGTCAATTCGAATGTTTTTAGAAATCCGGATGAATGGGTTCTGGAAGAAAAGTCGCGCCGCAGGAGTGTACTGGTACGCGACACAAGTGCAGCAAGAAGGCAGGTTTATCTTCCATTTAAACGCAACGAGGATACTTATGAATTTGACTACGTGGTTAAAGAAAACTCGCTATACTACATGGATATATTGTTTGATAGAAAAAAGGCGATCCGGTTCAAGGTCAAAGTGCGGGAAGAGAATTGATTGTTTCCCGCAGATAGCGCAAATTTCGCAGAGGCGAAAATCTGCGTTGTCCGCGAGATCTGCCGGAAACTATTTTTCCTCTTTATCAAAATCAAGTATCACCGAGTTGATACAATACCGCAATCCTGTCGGCGGCGGCCCATCGTCAAATACATGTCCAAGGTGCGCATTGCACCTCCCGCACATTACTTCGGTTCTTTTCATGCCATAAGTATTATCCGGTGCATAAATGATGCTGTCTTTTGTAAGGGGTTCAAAAAAACTTGGCCAACCACAACTGCTCTCAAATTTTCCATTGCTTTTAAAAAGCGGGTTGCCGCATGCGGCGCAGTAATAGGTTCCAATTTCATCGTGATCCCAGAATTTGCCGGTAAAAGCACGCTCGGTTCCTTTTTCTCTTGCTATATGATACACATCTGCCGGTAGCACCTTCTGCCATTCCTCGTTACTGGTGGTTAGCTTGGTATCGTCGGTTGTTGAATAAAGCGGGTTGTCTTTTTTTTGCTTTTCCATTTTTTTTGCGCTTTTATGATTGAAGAGTTTGATTAGTCTACAGCCCTCAGTCGGCAGTCTGTAGTCATTGGAGTGCGACTCCTGACTAAGGACTATTGACTAGCCTCTAAAATACACACTCCTTCATGGTTAACAATCTTGCCCACAAAAGGTTCCAGACTTACGCAATAGCGACAACCACAGTTTTTTTCGTGCTTTATATAGCTGTTAATGAATTATTAAAGCTGGTATATTATATTTGCTATCTTCATAGCGATAGAAATCATTATGTTTAATCTCATTTTATTTGGCCCACCGGGCAGTGGAAAAGGAACGCAAAGCGAAAAACTGATAGCTAAGTATGGCTTAAAACACCTTAGCACCGGGGACCTTTTGCGCTACGAGATCAACCGCCAGACACCGTTAGGACAAGAAGCGCAGAGCTTCATGGACAAGGGCCAATTGGTGCCGGATGAAGTGGTGATAGGCATGATCAGCTCCGCCCTGGACGCAAATGTTGATTGCAAAGGATTTTTGTTTGATGGCTTTCCGAGAACATCTGCCCAAGCAGAAGCGCTGGATAAATTGCTGGAACTAAAGAAAGCACCAATTGCCGTAATGCTTGCGCTCGACGTTAGCGAAGAAGAGTTGGTGAAACGCCTGTTAAAGCGCGGCGAAACCAGTGGCCGTAGCGACGATAACAATGAAGGAGTGATAAGGGCAAGAATAATCGAATACCACAACAAGACCGCCATGGTTGCCGATCACTACAAAAAATTTGATAAGGTGGTGATGGTGAAGGGCGAGGGAACTGTTGATGAGATCTTCAGCGGACTATGCTCAGAGATCGACAAAAAAATGGTTTAGCAGATTAGAGGAAGCACAGCTTCCTTCTCTCTATATATCTTCTTTCAACATAATCTCCTTCAAAAAAATGCAGGCCGACAAACTACAATTTATCAGCACCGGGTTTGTGCCATTGTTGCAACCTCTTTCTGCTGACGCAATGGGCAAATGGGGAAAGATGAATGCGCAGCAAATGGCTGAGCACGTATCGGGATTTTTCAAAGTATCTACTGAAAAATTCAAATTCCCGGTGGTCACTCCTGTTGAGCATCTTCCCAAATACAAAGAGTTTTTATTAAGCGATAAAGAATTTCGGGAAAACACCAAAGCCCCGGCCGGCGTGGTTCCCGATGAGCCACGACCCACTACAAAAGCATCGATGGCCGAAGCCCTGGAGGAATTGCAACAGGAGATAGATCATTTTATACAATATTTTAAGGACCATCCCGGAGCTAAAACTGCACATCCTGTTTTTGGTGAATTGGATTTTGAGGAGTGGGTGATGTTGCATTATAAGCATGTGGTGCATCACGCAAAGCAGTTCGAAGTTTTGTAACCGTCAAGACAGCTCTCCGCCGTCAGACGGTTAAAGTCATTTAACTTTGTATTTCAACGATTCCAAATGAAATTATCAAACTATATAACCGGCAGTTGGATCAATGGGGATGGCGACGGCCAGCAACTTTTCAATGCAGTAACCGGGCAACCCGTGGCAAGCGCCACTACAAAGGGGCTTGATTTCAAACAAATATTAGAATACGGAAGAACAGTTGGAAATCCTGCACTTCGCAAAATGACCTTTCATCAAAGAGGTAATATGTTGAAAGCGCTGGCCATTCATTTGCGACAACATATTGATAAATTTTACCAGGTGAGCTATCAAACCGGCGCAACAAAAGCCGATAGTTGGGTGGATATTGAAGGTGGCATCGGCAATTTATTTGCCAATGCATCGCTGAGAAGAAAATTTCCTGATGAGGTTTTTTGCATTGATGGAGATAGTCATAATCTCAGCAAGAACAATACTTTCATGGGTACGCATATCCTTGTTCCAAAGGAAGGAGTGGTGGTACATATCAATGCATTCAATTTTCCGGTATGGGGAATGCTGGAAAAAATTGCGGTGAATTTGCTCGCTGGCATGCCTGCGGTTGTAAAGCCGGCAACGGTTACGAGTTATTTGACAGAAGCGGTGGTTAAAGAAATTATCGCCAGCAATATTCTTCCCGAAGGTGCATTGCAACTGATCTGCGGAAGCGCAGGTGATATACTGGATCATGTGCGATCACAGGATGTGGTTACGTTCACGGGTTCTGCCTCAACGGGGCTTATGCTAAAATCGAACCCCAATATTTTGCAAGAGAATGTTCCCTTCAATATGGAAGCCGATTCGCTCAATTGCATCGTGTTAGGCGAAAATGTAACACCAGGCATTCCTGAATGGGACATCTTTATTAAAGAGATCCGAAAAGAAATGACACTGAAGGCCGGGCAACGTTGTACCGGTATCAGGAGAATATTCGTTCCCGCAAATAAAATGGAAGATGTTTGGAAAGCATTGACCGCTTCGCTTTCGCAAACCGTTATCGGCAATCCATTGAATGAAAAAGTGAGAATGGGCTCACTCGCCGGGCAATCGCAAAGAGAAGAAGTAAGAACACAGGTAGGAAAACTATTGGCGTCTTCACAAATTATTTATGGATCATTGGATAGCGTGACCGTGGTGGATGCGGATGCGGAAAAAGGCGCATTCATGTCTCCGATATTATTGATGAATGAAAAACCTTTTGCTGCAAAAGAAGCGCACGAGGTGGAGGCATTTGGTCCGGTGAGTACGATCATGCCTTATACAAATCTCGACGAAGCCATTGCTTTAAGCAAACTCGGAAAAGGAAGCCTTTGCTCAACAATCGTAACCGCTGATCATAAAGAAGCACGGCAATATGTGATCGGTGCCGCAACTCATCATGGAAGAATATTGGTATTGAATAATGAATGCGCTAAAGAAAGTACGGGCCATGGCTCACCATTGCCTTTATTGGTGCACGGCGGGCCGGGACGAGCAGGAGGCGGAGAAGAAATGGGCGGATTGCGCGGAGTAAAACATTATTTGCAGCGCACCGCATTACAAGGATCGCCAACTACTATTACCGCAGTTACAAATGTTTACCAGCAATATGCTCAAGGAAAGGATCCGGGCAAACATCCATTCAAAAAATATTTTGAGGAACTGCAGATCGGCGACCAGCTGATAACAGAAAGAAGGTTGATCACGTCTGAAGATATAGATCGCTTTGCCGACCTGAGTGGAGATCATTTCTATGCACATATTAAATCCACCGATTTCACAGGCACTATGTTTGAGCAACAAGTGGCCCATGGCTATTTTATCATGAGCCTTGCTGCGGGATTGTTTGTTGACGGTTACGAAAAGAATCCTGTGCTGTTGAACTATGGTATCGATGAGCTGCGGTTTACTAAACCGGTTTATCCCGGCGCGGAAATTCATATCCGGTTTACCTGCAAAGAAAAATTGCCGAATGATAAGCGCATCGTGGAAAAGCCTGAAGACTTTAAACGAGGCGATGATATTGAAAAGGGGATTGTGAAATGGCTCGTGGAGATGATCGATGAGACCGGTGAGATAACCGGACTGGCAACCATACTCACCATGGTGCAGAGAAATATGGTGCACCACCCAGACCGCCATTTGTTATAAAAGTTACCAGGCTGAGCTTGTCGAAGCCGACGCTTTCATTACAAACCCGGATTCGACAAGTTCACCTGACAGCCCTTTTACCGAAGGTATAATTATCGAATCTGAACATTTATGTAGCTTTGAAAAAAATATAAGAATCATGGCTGAAGGACACGTAACATCTCATATCGAACACGGCATCAATACCATCGAATTCTTTCATCCACAAAGTAATTCTCTGCCAGGAAAAATATTGGAACGATTGGCCCATGAGATCCATTTTGCCGGAACACACGATGATACACAACTGATCATTCTTAAAAGCGGTGGAGATAGAACATTTTGTTCGGGTGCAAGTTTTGATGAACTCGCAGCTATAAAAACCACAGCAGAAGGAACACATTTTTTCAGCCACTTTGCCCACGTGATCAATGCCATGCGCAAATGTCCGAAGTTCATCATCGGACGCATACAAGGCAAGTGTGTTGGAGGTGGTGTTGGATTAGCGGCGGCTGTAGACTATGCCATTGCAACAAATAAGGCGGAAGTAAAACTAAGCGAGCTCGCGGTTGGCATTGGTCCCTTCGTTGTTGGTCCTGTTGTAGAAAGAAAGATAGGAACTGCAGCTTTCAGCGCTTTAGCGATAGATGCAAACATGTGGCGCAGTACCGACTGGGCAAAGAGGAAAGGTTTGTTTGCTGAAGTGCACGAAAGTATTCAAGAAGTAGACGAAGCGGTTGACCGCCTTGCAAACACACTAGCTCATTCAAATCCCGAAGCGATGGCTGCCATGAAAAAAATATTCTGGAAAGGAACGGAGCACTGGGATGAATTGCTGCACGAAAGAGCAGCGATCAGCGGCAGATTAGTGACCAGCGATTTTACAAAGAATGCAATTGCGAAGTTTAAAGCGGGAAAGTAGAAGGTGGGTAGTTAGTAAGCAAAAAAAGCCTGGTAAATAAATGCCGCTTACCCACTTGCCAATCTACACTTACCTACCCTCACTACAGATTTTCAAACTTATATAATGGATCGATATTCGTTCCCGCAGGCATATCATATACCGGTTTGATCAACCCATCCTTCAATCCATAAACCCAACCATGCAAATGTGGGCTGTTGCTGTTTTTCCAGCCGCGCTGAATGATGGAAGTTTGGGCGAGATGATTTACCTGCTCTCTTACGTTTAGTTCTACCAACCTATCGGCCCGATCATCTTGGTCTGGTATCGCGTTAAGCTCCTCCTGGTAGAGATGATATACATCTTTTATGTTTCGCAGCCACATATTCAAAACAGGTTTATAATCCTCGTTGCTCATAGCAGCCTTAATACCGCCGCAACCATAATGTCCGCATACGACCACATGTTTTACATGTAGCTGGTTCACGGCATAATCTAATACACTCAAAAGATTAACATCGGTATGCACCACCATGTTGGCCACGTTGCGATGCACAAAGATCTCGCCCGGCTGTGTGCGGGTGATCTTATCTGCCGGCACACGACTGTCGCTGCACCCGATCCATAATAACTCAGGCGTTTGCAACGCAACAAGGCGTTTAAAATATTCGGGATCAGCGGCTACTTGTTCTGCTGCCCATTCTTTGTTGTCTTGTAATATTTTTTCAAATGGCTTCATAATGATATTATATGTTTAATCCTCCACACGCACTGATCACTTGCCCCGTCACATAACTACTCAGATCGCTTGCTAAAAACAAAGTAACATTTGCGATGTCTTCTGCGCTTGCAAATCTTCCCAAAGGAATACCGGCTTTATATTTATCTGCGCCCTCACCTTCTTTTAAATAACTCGTCATATCTGTTTCCACGAAACCTGGCGCTATAGCATTGCAACGGATATTGCGGCTACCCAACTCTTTGGCTACGCTTTTCGTAAAACCGATCACACCAGCTTTTGATGCGGCATAACTGCTTTGTCCGGCGTTACCCATTTCGCCGATGATGCTGCTCATGTTGATGATGCTGCCGCTCCGGGCTTTCATCATCGGCTTTATCACCTGCTTGGTCATATTGAATACACTGTTAAGATTTACCTGTATCACTTCATTCCATTGCTCGACCGTCATGCGCAGTAGTAAATTATCTTTTGAAATACCTGCGTTGTTCACGCAAATATCAATGGTGCCAAACTCCTTCATTACATCGTTCACAAAACTTTCGCAGGCGGCATAATCACCAGCGTTGCTTTGATAAGCCTTCGCCTTTACCCCCAACGCTGTTAATTTCGCTTCTAGTGCAGCTGCTCTTTCTTTGCTGCTATCGCTTACATAGGTGAACGCGACATTTGCGCCGTGCTCTGCAAATTTCAACGCGATACCTTCGCCGATGCCGCGTGCCGCACCAGTAACAATGGCTATTTTTCCTTCTAATAATTTCATAAAAATATTTTTATCAGTTCCCTATTAACTATCAACAAAAGTAAATAATCATATTCATTAACCCGGCTCCCTAATACATGTTTTTTAGACCAGGTGAATGGTGATAAAGAATAAAATAAACTTGTAGATATATTGAATGAATCCAGCCAGTATAAGACAGAACTTGAGTGAATACAAGATACTGTACCACCATGTAAAAGCGAAGAATCTTTTTGCTGCGAAGACAAGGTAGATAAAGAACAGGCTGATATCGATAATAAATAACGGCGTGTCGGAAAGGTGCACGGCTCCCGGAAGAATAACGTTCAGCAATCTAAATAACAATGGAAAGATCAGAAATGCCCAAAGAATAAAGAAGCTAATGGTCTCGATACAGAAAACAAAATTATCGTAGTAGTATTTCCTCTTCCTAAAGCTGGCAAGCCAGGAAAACAAAGCCATCACGGGTATGATAATGAACAATAGGAATTTTGAAATTTTTTCGGAAGCATGGGCAAAGCGATCTCCAAGTTCAGGATCGGTCAGGTGTTTTGTCTGCATTACCTCGATGGCCTTTCGCATGGCGTATGGCCCGTACAGCGAATGCCGGACATGAGAATAGAGTTTCATGTTCAAGCCGTCAAAGAAAGGAAACAGCAGGTAAAGTATTACTACCAGCAGAAAGAAGGACATTGGTTTAAAGTACTTCTTACGGATACCATTGCAGTAATCAGCAGAGAATTGCCCCGGTTTGGTAAACAATGTTTTAATGGTAAGAAATAAAGCACCTTCGAAATGAGTTATGAAATGAAACCCTTCCGATAGCAAATGCATTACGGACCGATCTTTTTCCGAATAAGCTTTTTCACCACAGGAATTACAAAATTTTCCCGTGTAGTGCGTACCACAATTTTTACAAGTGACATTTTTTTGCATGTGTAAAATTAAACCGAGAGAAGGAGAATTTCCTCCACTACCTCTCTTTCATTGCTTAACCTCGGCACTTTATGTTGCCCGCCCAGTTTCCCTTTACTGCGCAACCATTTTGTAAAAGTTCCTTTGGGTACAGCATGAACTATCGGCAAACGCAGCGCAATATTTTTATGCCGCTTGGCTTCGTAATCACTGTTGATACCTTTCAAAGCCACGTCAAGCGTAGCAATAAAACTTTCCATACTTATCGGCGGCACATCAAACTCTACCAACCATTCATGAGCGCCATTGCTATGATCGCTGAAGTAAACGGGCGCCGCAGTATAATCATTAACAACAGCATTGGTTCTTTCTGCAGCGATGGCAATTGCTTTATCGCTATTGTCAACGATCACTTCTTCACCAAATGCATTCATGTAGTGTTTCAACCGGCCCGTTATTTTTAATTTATATGGATTCAAAGAAGTGAATTGAACCGTATCTCCGATGAGGTAACGCCAAAGCCCGCCGGTAGTGCTGATCACCAGCGCATAATTTTTTCCGATCACTATATTTTTTAAACCAACGGTCACAGGATTTTCTTTTCCATATTCTTCCACCGGCATGAATTCATAAAAAATGCCGTGCTCGGTAAATAATAATAAGCCATCATCATCCGGACTTTGCTGGGCTGCAATAAAGCCTTCGCTTGCATTGTATATTTCCAAGTAATTGATCTTTCCACCGATGATCTTATCGAATTGCTCTTTGTAAGGAACAAAAGAAACACCGCCATTGATATAGAGTTCAAGATTGGGCCAAACCTCTTTGATGGTTGCCTTGCCCCTGATCTCCAGTATTCTTTTCAGCAATATCAATGTCCATGTAGGAACACCGGCAAGAGAGGTTACGTTTTCTGCTGCGGTGATCTGCGCCAGTTTTTCGATCTTATTTTCCCATTCGTCCAACAGCGCCACACTTAGTTCGGGAGTGCGAAGCCATTGTCCCCAGAAAGGAGAGTTTTGCATCAGCACAGCACTCAGGTCACCGTATTGTATCTCTTCATTCACCTTACTGATCTGGTGCGAACCGCCAACAACAAGTCCTTTTCCCGTAAGCAGATCGCTGGAAGGAAAATTCTTATAATAATTACTCAGCACATCTTTGCTGGCCTTGAAATGATTATCGTGCAAACTCTCTTCGCTGATGGGAATGAATTTGCTTTTATCTGAAGTGGTACCGGATGATTGGGCAAACCAATGAACCGGCGTATTCCACAACACGTTCTCTTCTCCTGCCATCATGCGCATGATGTATGGCTTTATATCATCATACTCGTGAATGGGAACATTCTTTTTAAACTCTCTTACCGTAAATAACTTTGAAAAATGGTACTTCTTTCCAAACTCGGTGTATTGGGCGGCGGTTACAAGATGTTGCAGCACTTCCCGTTGAGCGGCTACGGGATGATTACTCCAGTTCTCAATACGCCAAAGGCGCATCCGGGCTAATTTTGATATGGCTGGAGAGAGGAGCTTCATTTGCCCGACAAGTTAAAAAAACTACCGGGTTTGATACTAATTATTTTTTGCGTGAATAAGGAGATTGATTTCGCTTAAGGCGGCGCGATTGGCATTCAGGTCCTCCTTCAGACCCTTAAATATCGGGCCATAAAAAATATACACAAAGAGTAGAAAGATGCCCACAGAAAAAAGACTCGCAACAAAGAGAAGAAACAAAAAGTTATCGTAAAAACGGAATGATTTTTTATACTCATTGGGATCGATGACTGGCATTTTTGCTAACAACGCATTTATTTTTACATCTTCATGTCCAGCCTTCGCGTAAACCTGTTTTTTTACTTCGGCGACATATCTTGCATATTCTTCAAGTTTGAATTCTTCAGCATAAGTGAAATTAAGTTTATAGATTCCTATTTTTTCCGCGATCTTTATTTTAGACTCCGTGTCGTTGATGCATTTTTCAATGACGGTTTCAAAAGTGGAATTAAAATTACTTTGTATTTTTTCTTCCTGTTGTACTTCGTCATGCAAATAATCTTTTCGCTTCAATTCAAAATTTCTACCAAGGTACAAACGACGAACCTGTTTGTCACCAGCTAACTCTTCTGCAGTGCCATGCTTAAATATCGCCCCATCGATCAACAAATACGCCCTGTCGCAAATCGACAATGTTTCATTCACATTATGATCCGTGATCAGGATCCCGATATTCCTATATTTCAATTTTGCGACGATCGCTTGTATATCTTCCACAGCAATCGGATCAACACCCGCAAAAGGCTCATCCAATAAAATGAATTTGGGATCAACAGCCAAGGCACGAGCGATCTCTGTTCTTCTTCTTTCACCGCCGCTCAAAGTATCGCCGTTATTTTTACGAACCAATTGCAGGCGAAACTCGTCGAGCAATGACTCGAGTTTATTCTTTTGCTCCTGTTTGGTAAGATTGGTCATCTCCAACACAGCCGTGATATTATCTTCCACACTCAGTTTACGAAACACGCTGGCCTCTTGTGGCAGATAACCAATACCCATCTTCGCCCTTTTGTACATGGGCAGTTTGGTGATATTGATATCATTCAAATAAACCTGTCCTTCATCTGGTTTCACAAGGCCGATCACCTGGTAGAAAGAAGTAGTCTTACCAGCGCCGTTAGGCCCGAGCAGGCCAACGATCTCCCCTTGCTTCACATTAAATGAAACCTTGTTTACAACAGTGCGGCTGCCGTAAACTTTTACCAGGTCCTTTGTTTGAATGACTAGATCCAATTAAATATATTTAGGCAAAAATAAGTGAAGCGCCGATAGCTTCACCAAATTAATAGTAGATTACCAAAACATTAAAGACCCGATAGCCAAAAAGATGAATCGACCGCTCCAGCTGATCCCGAAGCTTTTAACCGTACTACTGTTTTTTACAACATTCCAGGGATTTGCCCAAACCAGTGAACCGGCTTACGAACAACCCATCAGGTTTCAGCAGCTCCAATTCATCGCGGCAGGAGATTCGGTACAGAACCTTGAACAGGCACAGGCTTATTTTTCCGCAGGAAAATATACGGTAAGCAAACACCGCGATCTTAATCTTGGTATAGCTAAGGACAATTATTGGGTGACCTTCGAAGTGAATGATCCTACTGCATCAAAAAATGAATTCTACATTAACCTGGAGAATCCGAGGCTCAATGATGTTAGCGCTTACGTCATCGCAAACAATTCGATAAAAAAGACATACCAGTTTGGAGATTATTTTTCATATTACGATAGGCCCGTGTATGAAAACTTCTTTGCTTTTCCCGTGCAGTTCGACAGCACCGAATCGCAGCGAATATTTTTATTCATAAAGCACAAGGGAAACACGCTGCAGGTGCCGATCAAAATGCAGAACAGGAACAGGTTCCTTGAATCCATCGAAAGTAATTATATCGTTACCGGCATTACTACCGGCGTATTGTTCCTTACTTTTTTCTTTGCACTATTCTTCTTCTTTCAATCAAAAAACAGGTTGTTTTTATTCTACGCTCTCTACTCGTTTTTTTTATGGGTATGGTTGTGGAGCACAGAAGCTTTCGGGTTTCAATATATCTATTCAAACCTGCCTTCATGGGCCAACCGCCTTGGGCCCGGTTCCAGCGTGATCTCTATCGTATTCTTTATTGCCTGCTGCCTGGCATTTTGCAAACCTTACGACAATACAAGCAAGCTTTCAAAGGTCTTAAAATGGCTGATGTACCTGCTTGCCGCCTGGGGCATACTTCCTTTTTTGCCATTCATCGACATTAGCAAGGCCGGCAGCATGAGCCTTTTTCTTTCGGTACATTTTCTGTTGAACATCGGTACAATCATTTTATTGATCGGTTACCTGTTGTGGGTTTCTATCAAGCGGAATAAATTGGTTTGGTTCTATTTTTCTGCTGTGATCATCAGTTTGTCCTGCTCTTTTGCCATCGTTGCCCGGCATAGCGGATGGATCGACTTGCCGGTAAATTCCGGAACGTTCATGAGCATCGGTATTGTTATTGAATTGATAGTGATGACAGCCGGTATCACCCGGCAATTTTATATGTATAAAGAAGAAAAGGAAGCGATGTTGGTAAGATACCTCGAACAACAAAAAGCCATCAACGAAAAAATATTGCTGACGGAAGAAGCGGAAAGAAAACGCATCGCACGCGAATTGCATGATGATATTGGCGCAGGCCTTACCCGTGTTACGCTGATGAGTGAGATCGCAAAGAGCAAGGCTAATATTTCGCCGAAAGAGCTGGAGGATATAGCCATTGCCTGTAGGGGGCTGGTAAGTAATATGGGCGAGATCGTTTGGAGCCTTAATCCTGAAAATAATTCATTAGAGCATTTGATCGGATACATGCGGGAAGAATTGTACAAACTGCTGGAATACTCTGGCATGGAATACAAGATCGATCTACCCCACGATTCAACGGGCATAAAACTTACCAATGAGCAGCGACGCAATATATTGCTGGTAACAAAAGAAGCGGTAAACAATGCGATCAAATACAGCAAGGCAAAGAATATTGACGTGCGTGCATCGTTGCAGAATAGCTTGCTGAACTTCAGCATAGAAGATGACGGTGTGGGTTATGATGAAGCCACGGTAAAGGCTGGCAATGGATTAAGGAATATAAAACAACGGATCAATGAAATGGGTGGTGAACTATCTATCAACAGCATTGAAGGAGAAAGAACCTCCGTTCAATTCAGCGTAAAGATCGGTTGATACTACTAAATTCACATTGCAGCAGGGTTTTATATGCGGCATATTTGTAAGGTGGGAAAACTTGTTTACTTGAGGGCCATTTTACATGATGCTAATGAAAAAGGAATGATAGATTACGAAATCGTAAAACATACAATGGCTCTAAAACTAGATAGTATAGCGATCATTGAAGACGATGCCGCGATACGCCAATACCTGGCGGATGAGATACAAATGCACGTGGATGTTAAAGAGCTCCGTTTATTTGGCAATGCGGAAGATGCATTGAAGGCGCTTACACAGGATCCGGCCGAGATCGTTTTATTTGATGTGCAATTGCCCGGTATGAACGGCATCGAATGCATGCGCCGCCTAAAGATCATCCATCCTAAGATGCAGTGCATGGTGCTGACCGTGTACGATAAACCCGATACGGTTTTTGAAGCACTGAAAGCCGGCGCCATCAGTTACCTGCTCAAATCAACATCATCAGAGAAAATACTGGAAGCCATAGAAGAAGTGTATCATGGCGGAAGTCCCATCAGCAGCCAGATAGCGCGGAAAGTAATAGAAGCATTTGCTGTGAAAGAAAAAACAAACGATTATTTCCAGGACCTCAGTCGCCGCGAGCAGGAAGTATTGGAAAACCTTGCGCAAGGCTATCGGTATAAAGAGATCGCCGATAAATTATTTGTAAGTATCGAAACCGTAAGAACACATATCCGCAATATTTACGAAAAACTCCAGGTCAATTCCCGCGTGGAAGCATTGAAGAAAACCGGCCTGCTGTAGGTTTTTTGTCATGCTGAGGATCGAAGCATCTCAACCCAAGCATGACAGAATCATTTCGTCCAATAACATTCCTCTACTACTTTTTTCACATTTGCCGGCGTTGTGCTACAGAGTACTTTGCACCAGCATTAAGCGCAACAAATTTTCAAACCAAAAACAAAGTATATCATGAAAAAAGTAAATCTTCTTTTAGTCCTCTGTGTAGCGATCCTATTTACCGCGTGTACAAAAAGCTCGGACCCTTCTCCTGTAACTCCGTCAGCTGGCGATCCTAAGAAAGGAAGCAGGTGGACATTCAAGGATACTTATTTTAACCAGGCGGGCACGATAACAGCTACCGACACTTACAGTCTTGTAGCCGATACGCTAACTGTTGGAGGAAGCTTGTGGTTGATATTGAAAGAATCTTCCACCGGGCAAGTTGCCATCGGCATTCAAAAAAGAGCAAACGGATGGTGGTGGGTACCATTCCCAAATCCCAATGCCAGCCTTTGGTTCAAAGACCCTGCGGCAGTTGGTGATAAATACAATTACAATATCAGCGATAATACAGTCGACACATCAAAGGTGATGAATATTACCGCATCGGTTACGGTTCCAGCAGGAACATTTACGACCACCTATATTCAAAGCTTTGATACCAATAGCATGGAAGACGAATGGTATTTTTCTTCAACAGGTCCGATATTAGTGAGAACCGGAACCTTCGATGATAAAATTCCGGCGGGAACAGGTGTTTACGAAAAGCAACGTGTGGAACTGGTAAGCTATGTTCAATAGCAGCAGCGGATTTAAATATTTTTTATCATTTAAAACTATATCTTGAAACAATAAACCACGATTATGAAAAAAATGATCATCCCCATCCTGCTTACCATCTGTTGCAACGCGTCAATGGCGCAACAGAAAGATGAAGCAGAACAAAAAAACATTGTTAAGATCAACCTCTTTGCATTGGCGTTGAAAAACATTTCTGTCCAATATGAAAGAGCGGTTGGAAAAAGAGTATCTGTTGCAGGGCTCGTAAGACTGATGCCCAAAAGCAACCTTCCTTTTAAGAATTCAATAAAAAACGCCGTAGATGATCCCGATACCGAAAGGCAGCTCGATAATACCAAAGTGGGAGACTTCGCGTTTACTCCTGAAGTGAGATATTATGTGGGCCGCAAAGGTGCACTCCATGGATTTTATATCGCCGGTTTCACCACGATCGCAAGTTATACCGCCGAACTTCCTTATCAATACGATGACGCAGGTACTACCAAAACGATTCCCATGAGTGGAAAGGTTTCAACGTTTACCGGCGGAATAATGTTTGGTTCGCAATGGAAACTAGGCAAACGTGTTAGTCTTGATTGGTGGATACTGGGCCCCAATTACGGCTCTTCCAACGGAAAACTAACCGGGCAAACCGCTCTTACGCCATCCGAGCAGAATTCATTAAAGCAAGAGCTGAATGATCTGGATCTACCCTTCACCAAAACCACTAACGAGGTGAATGCAAATGGCGCCACTTTATTCATTAAGGGGCCATGGGCTGGGATAAGATCGGGAGTTTGTATTGGATTTTCATTTTAGATATTTCCCGCAGATTCCACGGATCCCGCAAATTTATTTGGCCACAGATTACACAAATTAACACTGATTCGATTCTGTGAAAATCCGTGTAATCCGTGGCTAACTCATCACCAAATCCGCGAGATCTGCGGGGAAATTCCTTTCTGGTTTGATTTATATCCTCACATGCTTTAGGTTTGCACTCTATTTGAGCGCACATGAAAGTAATCGACCACATCACTGAAGCGGAAGACACATTGATCTCATTCGAGATCCTTCCGCCATTGAAAGGAAAGGGCATTCAATCTTTATATCAGCACCTTGACCCCCTCATGGAATACAAGCCTGCTTATATAAATGTTACCTACCATCGTAGCGAGCACGTATTCAAAAAAAATCCCGACGAAACCTTTCAAAAGGTAATTGTACGTAAGCGGCCGGGTACCGAAAGTATCTGTGCTGCCATCATGAATAAATACAGTGTTGACACTGTGCCGCATTTGATATGTGGTGGGTTCAATATCAATGAAACGGAAGACGCCCTGATCAACCTGCACTACCTCGGCATCGACAATGTGCTGGTGCTACGCGGTGATGCGGCAAAAAATGAAACGGCTTTTTTACCAGAGCCCGGCGGACATAAATATGCCAGCGACCTGCTTAAACAAGTGGTTGATCTCAACTCAGGAATATACTTGGAGCAAGACCTGAAGAACACCAGTAAGACGAAATTCTGTATCGGTGTTGCGGGTTATCCCGAAAAACATTTCGAAGCGCCTAATATGGAGATCGACCTGCACTATCTAAAGATGAAAGTGGATATGGGTGCAGATTATATAGTGACGCAAATGTTCTTCGACAATGAAAAATTCTTTGCATTTGTGAAAGCCTGCAGAGAAGCAGGTATCAACGTGCCGATCATTCCCGGGTTGAAGCCGATCTACACGCTCAATCAACTAACCATGCTGCCAAAAGTATTTCATATCGATCTGCCCATGGCATTAACGCAGGAGATGTTGAAATGCAAAACTGAAGAGGCCGTGGAGCAAGTGGGCACCGAATGGTTACTGCAGCAATCAAGAGAGTTGAAAAAATTCGGCGTACCGATACTACATTATTATACACTCGGCCGGCCTCATATCATCGGCAATGTGGTAAAAGAATTGCTGTAAAAAAATCACAGATTAATCGGGATTTACACAGGCTTCACAGATTGGATTTTCCGAAGGAAAAAAATCAGTGAAATCAATCACATCGATTAATCAGTGATTTTTTTCTTTTTCTTTTTACATTCACGGTTTATTTTAATACAAAGAGGCTGTCTTTTTCAGACAGCCTCTTTTTTGTTATTGTTTGTCCCAATTCTTTATAGTGGAATACCAACAGACAAACTTGCCGTGCGGTATTTATTCTTATCATTTACCGTGTTGTTGCTTTCGGTTGAATTGATCTTCGAGAATCCCAAACCATAATTTGCTTTCAGGATCAAATGCTTGAATTGCAGGCCACCGCCAAGGTTCATACCAAAATCAAAACGTTTTAATTTATCATAGGCCGCATCATCTTGCTGCGACGTGAAAGGATCGTCATTGCTGAATTTTATCGTACTGGTTGAGGTGGATACCAGCGGACCAACCTTTGATTCCATCTTTGATTTACCACCAATACCTACAGCGACATACGGACCTGCATGAAAAAACACATGAGAACCTCCGCCCGTTGGAAACCTCACCACTGCATTCAATGGTACTTCAACATACAGCGGGTTGAATGTTGATTTCACATAATCATTGCCGCCATTAAAATAGGTCTCTGCTTTTGAGCCACGGCCAGTTAGCAATAAGCCAGATTCGAGATCGAACACACTTGACAGGCCAAACCTCGACATAAACCCGACATTGAATGTTGTAAGAACATTGTTCTTTTCCGTTTGCCCGTCGTTTGTTTTAGTGATGTTCGCGAAATTGACGCCGCCCTGGATATACATTTGGGCATTGACCTGGATAACTGTTAGTACTGTCAATGCCGATACGATCATTAGTTTTTTCATATTGTGATTTTGATTAACGAATGCACCCGGTAAGCGGGTGGTTTAGAGGCATTAACGCAAAAAGCCTGCCAACAGTAACTGTGAGCAGGCTTTTCCCGGTCTGACGCCCTCGTCTGACCGGCTCGAATATCTTTTTGTAATCTCGGTCAGACGAGGGCGTCAGACCGGGTATTTATTTCAACAACCCCTGAAAAACATTTTCATTCACCTTCACCGGGTATTTCTTCTTTAGTTCGTTCACCCATCTTTCTTCCAGCACATTCTGGTAATCATTGATCACCAATCCGCGAGCCTCACCGAATGTTCGTTGTTGATTGCCATTGTACAGCCTTATAACCTGTATAAAACCAGTGGCGCCATCCGGAGAATTCATGATGGGCTCTGTGATCAGGCCTTCTGTGGCTTTTACACCAGCAGGTAATGGTAGTTGGGATATTTCGTACCTACCCGAGTCAGCCTGTATATTAGTACTTCCTTCGGCGGTCACCTGTTTCCAGGTCTTTCCGGCTTTCAATGCGGCGATCGCTTCGAGGGCCGTGGTTTTATTGTTGCAATTAAAAATGACCACCCCGGCACTTGGTCCCCATTGATAAGTTGCTTTGTTTTCGTTGTAATGTTTCAAAAGTCCTGCGCTATCCGCGGCGGCACTGCCCCAAACATTTCTTTCCATTATCTCGAACAATACATTGCCATCTTTGAATTCATCCATCTGGCGACGAAAATCAATATTGTACTCTTCCAAATGTTTTTTGTAATAATCCTGCGCCGAAGCAGCCACGAATTTATCCCATAATGCGGCATTGTTTTCTCCCTTGTATAGTTCATTGGATTTAAAATCACGAACAAAGGTCAACCACTCCGAGCCCTTTACATTACCCTTTGAAAAACTAAAGATCACCTTATCACTTATCGGATAAACCTTCACCTCTCCTTCAGAAGTTTTTGCTGCGCTATCTGCATAGCGAAATAATTCTGCATCTTTCACCGCATTGTTTCTTTTGTAACCAACCTGCGAGAATATTGCTTTTATGAATTTATCTTTTGCACCGGCGATGCGGCTATCCTGCATCGTTTTTTGCCTGAGCTCGTACATAAAGCTTGCGTCATTTTTATTGGCCGGTACCGGAGTTTGTTTTAATACTTTGATGATATGCAATCCATATGCTGATGCAAAGGGCTTGCTGATGTATCCTTCTCTGTTTGATCTGAATATTTCTTTTTCGAAAGAGGGTTCAAACTTGCCTGCACCAAACTCGGGCATTTCGCCGCCGGTTTGGTAAGTGAGTTTATCATCGCTCACTGCTGCCGCCATCGCCGCAAAGTCTGCCCCAGACTGCAATGCATTGTAAACAGAATCTGCCTTTCGGTCCAGCGAACTGCGAAAAGCAGCGGGATCGCCCGGAGGAAATGCAAGTAATATCTGCGCTATCTTCCATTTACCGGCGCCTGGTCTTTCTTCAATATTTCTGAAAAGATGCATGCCTTTTCTCGAGCGATAAGGATTGGATGTCTGTCCAGCTTTCACACTATAAATAACATTTTCATATTCATACGGAACACTGAAGGCCGTGATAAAACCGATATCACTTGATTTTATGGTGATGCCATATTTTTTTCCGATCTCTTGTGCCAGGTCATTGTAATTGGAACTACCGCTGTTTAATCTACCCTGCAATTCTATCAAAGCTTTGCGGCCGGTTATCGAGTCACCCGGATTGATGGTTCCATTCATCTCAATAAAAAAATGTGCTACATGAATATCTTTCTGGCTGCGAATAAAAGCTTCGTTGATCAGTTCTGTTACGGCCTCTTCATTATTCAGATATGTTTCATCAACCTGGCTGCGAAAATTTTGAAGATCGGTTTGTAATTGTTGCAATGTATCCAGGTGCATATCCTTTGCCGCCTTAACCTTCAATTTGAATTTGATGTAGAGATCGAGATAATCCCTCAATGCTTTTTCCTTATCGGTAACAGGAGTCTTGTTTTTGTTATAGGCCCTTAAAAATTCATCCTTATCAACCGAACCATCGCCATAGGTGAACAGGGTCTGCGAAAAGAGAACAGAGCTAAAGCATAGAAAACTAAAAAGCAAGTAGATCTTTTTCATCCGTTATGGTGTTTTAATTCGATGTGGTTTTCCATTTTACTTCCATGAGATCATTCAGCTGTTCCCAGGTTAATTTTTTTCCGATGATATGTTTATCCTTGTCAAGCAAGTAAAGTGTCGGCGTCATGGTCACATCGTACAGCTGGCGGAAACCCGCTACCTGTGCCTTGCGATCTGCAGCCTCCATCTCTTTTGTTTGATACACATTCGTCCACTCTCCCAACTTGTGTTCTTTGATATAATTTACCCAGGCGTTCTTAAGATCCTCTTTTTCATCTTGTGTGAGCACGGCATAGATCTTAACGCCGTGTTTCTTCCAATTAGCCTGGTAAATCGAGTCTATCCTGGGAATTTCCTCCTTGCAATGCCCGCAATTGGGATCCCAGAAGACTAGAACGACATAACTTGCTTCCAGATTGTATAGGCTGGAAGGGTTTCCAAAGCTGTCGACCATCTGCAGGTCGGCTCCTTTCTCACCTATTAGGTTGGCCATCAACATATAAGCTCTGCGGCTAACGGTTTCCATTTGCTTTTCATTGAGCCAGCTACTAAGGCCCTTACTATGATATTTATCGAAAAGATGCACAAAAACGGCATCCTGCCCCATGAACCTTGGGTTCATGAATTCGTCGGTTAGCCAGTTCAGCAGGTATTTATACATTTCGGGAGCCGATCTTGCCAGCAATAGCTTGTAATCAGCGTCTTTGATGATGCTGTCTGCCGACTGGGGCATGATCTCGCGATAATATTTTTCCAATTTTTTGGGGAAGAAAGGTGTTCTTATCACCCGGGCATCCATAAAGCTGATACCATCCCAATAATGACTTTTATAATAGTAGTAATTGTTGACAGAATCCTGCCGGGTAACGGGATTGGCCATCGGCACGGTCGGCTCTCTCATTGCGTTCAACAAAGCAGCAAGCATTGATTTGGGTTGCGTCTTTATAACGTTGGCCCTATAGTCGTTGAGTTGCTTGTTGATATTGTTGTAATTGGTTTCGTGCAACAGGGAGTCGGCCCTGGTTAACGAGATTGAATAGGCAGCTCTTTCCCGTTGCAGCAACACGCCCTTTTGGGCCACGAATTTTTGATAAGCCACATAAGGAATATTTTCCTTTGAGCCGGTGACGATCGTTTTATTCAACAGATCGGTGGTATCCATCGAAATGTTGATGAGTTGTTCCTGGTCCAGCAAGAACTCAGATCTTATTCTTTTGCCCGGCAAAACAACCACATATATGCCCGGAGGCAATTTCGTGGCCCCTTTAAAAATGGCGATCCCCTTGTTGCTAACAGCGGCAGAATCGGCCACATTGAGGTTCTCACCCATATAGTAGGTCAGGTAAGCGATCCCGCTTTTAAACTGTGGAGTTTTAAGGGTTACCTGGTAGCCCTGTGCAGAGACGGCGCCGGCAAACAGGGTTGAAAAAAGGAAAAGGAAGTACTTTTTCATCGTAAATTAAGGTGTGCAAATGTATTCAAAAACGTTGGTAAATCAGCATTTTAGCGCACAGCGGGCGGCTAATAATTACAATTCATTAACAAAAAGAATATTGATGATTTAAGGGGTATTTTTGCTGCTGTGAGAAAAAAAAATAAGAAGATAATACTCCAAGACCTGCCGGTGACAGATTACGCGGCCGAGGGAAAGGCGCTGGCCAGGATAGAAGGCAAAGTGATATTTGTTTCCGGCGCTGTGCCTGGAGATATTGCGGATGTGTTGCTGGTGAAGAATAAGAAGGATTGGGCCGAAGGCCGGGCGATCGCCATAAAAGAGTTTTCAAAAGAACGGGTAGAGCCCTTTTGCATGCACTTTGGTGTTTGCGGCGGATGCAAGTGGCAGATGTTGCCTTATGCAAAACAAATGCAATACAAGCAACAGGAGGCGGAGCAAAATCTCAGGCGTATTGGCAAGATTGAACTGCCGGAGATCCTGCCGATCATTGGTGGAGATGATACCATTCATTACAGAAACAAACTAGAGTTTACATTTAGCAACAAAATCTATCGAACGGAACTACCCCCTCCGCCTCCTGAAGGGGGAGCTTTGGAGCCTTCAATTTTGATGGGGTCTCCTGAGTTAGCAGACTCCCAGGTTCCCCCTTTAGAGGGCGGAGGGGGTGGCCTCGGTTTCCACGTTCCCCGCATCTTCGACAAAGTACTCGACATCCAGGAATGTTTCCTGATGGATGACGTGAACAATACGATCAGGAATACGATCCGCGATTTTGCATTGGAAAATAAATATTCATTTTATGATGCAAGGGAACATACCGGGTGGTTGCGCAATATCATCATCCGCTATTGCACAACAGGCGAATTGATGGTGAATATTTGTTTGAATTACGACGAGGAGTCCGAGCGCAAAAAACTATTCGATCATTTATTGGAAAAAGTGCCGGCGATAACCACGCTGCTCTATACCATCAATCCAAAATGGAATGATAGCATTTATGACCTTACTCCACAAGTTTATCATGGCAAAGGATTCGTGATGGAGCAACTGTCTACAGGCCTTGCTGGGGAAGCTTTTCAGTTCAAGATATCTCCTAAATCATTTTTTCAAACCAATACCAAACAGGCCGAAAAATTATATGCGGTAGCAAGAGATTTTGCCGGGCTTACCGGAAATGAAATTGTATATGACCTGTATTGCGGCACAGGCAGCATCGGCATCTTTGTAAGCAAACTGGCGAAGAAGATCATCGGCATAGAAGTGATCGAAGACGCGATAACCGATGCAAAAGAAAATGCGGCGTTGAATAATATCCATCACGCAGAGTTTTACGCCGGCGATGTGATCAAGATCTGCACCGATGATTTTTTTGCGCAACATGGAAGACCCGATGTGATCATCACCGATCCGCCGCGTGCAGGCATGCATGAAAAACTCGTGATCAAATTGTTGGAGATCGCCGCACCAAAAATTGTTTATGTGAGTTGCAATACCGCTACGCAGGCAAGAGACCTTGCATTGTTGGGAGAAAAATATTCGGTAGAAAAAGTGCAGCCGGTAGATATGTTCCCGCATACGCATCATATCGAGTGCGTGGTGCTGTTGAAATTAAAATGATTTGTTTCCATGGAGCAGGTGTTTTGCCACAGATTACATGAATTAACACCAATAGATCTTTATGATTGCGCACCTTTCAGTGAAAATCCGTGTAATCTGTGGCTAACCAATTTCGGGGATGCCGCCGACGTTAAAAATTTGCGTTATCCGCGGTATCCGCGGGAAATTACCTAACATAAAATAATAACTTCGCTAAATGGCTTATAATAACTACGGAAACCGGTTTCAACGCACTACCCCGATCGTACTCAATCTCATCATCATCAATGTGCTGGTATTTATCATCCAATCAATGTTTGACGGGAAACCCGTTGATAATAATTTTCTTGAACTTAAGATAACGAGTAAAATTGCCCTATATCCTTATAATACCGAATTCTTTAAGCCCTACCAGCTTGTTACACATATGTTTGCTCATGGAGGCATATTTCACATTCTCTTAAACATGTATGCCTTGTGGATGTTTGGTACGATGTTGGAAAAAATTTGGGGGCCTAAACGCTTCCTGATATTTTATCTTGTGTGTGGACTTGCCGCGGGTGTAGCACAGATGTTTTTATCTCATGACCCGGCAGTTGGTGCGTCGGGAGCAATTATGGGATTACTGGCGGCATTCGGATATCTTTTTCCCAATACTCAGTTCTATATTATTCCTTTTCCGGTTCCGATCAAGGCGAAATACCTGGTCATCATCGTTGCGGCGCTTGATCTGTTTAGCGGGCTTCATCCGGGTGCCTCTGATGATGTCGCCCACTTTGCACATTTGGGTGGATTGGTAATGGGTTTGATATTGGTTTTCATCTGGAACAAGACCAACAAAAAAACTTTCTATTAGCGGTAACATTTTATTGCGGCAAGTGTTTGTAATTTTACCTTCTATAAAAACAAGTCAGCATCATGGGCGAGTCTGATCGTTACCAGGAATACAGGATAAAGAAGCAACGGTTCACACTGGGGCAGGATGGTAATGCGCTGATGTGGCTGGTTGTCATCAATGCCATTTTTTTTCTTGTCTTACTGCTGGCGCATGCCGCATACAATATCTACCAGAAGCCCGAGGAACTTTATTATACCCAGGTAGGCCAATGGTTTGAACTACCCGGAACTTTCGCCAAATTGGGGGGGCGGCCATGGACACTGTTTACCGCCATGTTCACCGATATTTCAGTGCTTAGGATCTTAAGTAACATGATATGGCTTTGGGCCTTCGGTTCCATATTACAGGGTGTGGCTGCAAATAAAAGGGTCATTCCCATCTATATGTATGGTGGAGTAATGGGGGCAATATTTTTTTTATTGGCCAATACTTTTCTCCCATCCTTGCAACAAACCGCCGGACTCGTTGGATTAATGGGAGCTAATGCAGCGGTCTTAGCCGTTGCTGTATCAACCTGCATGTTTGCTCCCAACTATCGTTTTTTTCCAATGCTTGGCGGCGGCATACCCATTTGGGTGTTGCTGGCAATTTACCTGTTCGTCGATTTCGTGGGCATCAATAGCAATTATGCGGCCTATAGCATCTCGCATTTTGGCGGCGCATTGGCGGGATTGCTCTTTGTTGTCTTTTTAAGGCGGGGATGGGATGGCAGCAAATGGATGAATAGTGCATACAGCTGGTTCATCAATCTTTTTAATCCTTATAAAAAGAAGAATGACCCGTCTGTAAAAGAAAAGGTTTTTTATGACACGGGCAACAGGGCGCCCTATAGCAAAACCTCCAACGTTACCGAACAAAGGGTTGATGAGATACTCGATAAGATCAATCAAAAAGGATATAGTTATTTGACGGAAGACGAGAAAAGTATCCTTAAGAGAGCCTCAGAAGAATAATTGATGTATTGCTAAATTGTTGGGGTACATAGCAATTCAGCCATTCATCAATTTAACAACCACGAATTCCATCTATTTGTATCTTTAATTCATGGCTAAAGGATTCTTCCGAAGGTTTACAAAGAAATTTTTCATCATCTCCAATATCATTTTGGCGATATTTTTTTTGGTAGGCTGCTATGGTTATTTATTCAATCCACAATATTTCTGGCCGGTTGGTTTTCTTACGATCTCAGTATTTTATCTTTTAGTGCTGTTGATGGTGTTCCTCATTTTTTGGCTCTTTATAAAGCCGCGCTGGGCGCTGATCTCCCTCGTTAGTTTTGTAGTGGCCTACAAGCCGATCACCAATATTATTCCATTTCGATTTTCATCTTCTTTCGATAAAGTAAAGAAGAAACCATCAACCTTGAGAGTGATGAGCTGGAACGTTGCACAGTTTGATGCGCTCAACAACAAAAAACATCCCGAGACCAGGAAACAGATGATCGATCTCATCAACGAATACCAGCCGGATATTGCCTGCTTCCAGGAAATGGTTGCTGAAGACAGCACCGTAAGGCAGCACGGGCATGTTGATGATTACATGAAACAATTGGAGTTTCCCGATTATTTCTATTCTTACAATCGAAAAGAAGATTTTTGGGACTACGCTCATTTCGGTATCATCATCTTTTCAAAATACCCGATCATCAACAAGCAAACGATGATGTGGTATCCTTACGATTACAATTCCATCTTTCAGTATGTTGATATCGTTAAAGGCGCGGATACCTTCAGGGTGTTCAATATTCACCTTCAATCATTGCGCTTCAGCCGAAGCAACCTGAAATATCTTGATGACCCATCCGCTAAAAATGAGGACGCATTAAAACAATCGAAGAGCATCGTCGGAAAATTCAAAGCAGGTTTTTTGAAAAGAAAGATCCAGGCCGATAGGGTGCGGGAGGAGATCGATAAAAGTCCATACCCGGTAATTATTTGCGGCGACTTTAACGATGTGCCCAATAGCTATGCCTATCATACCATCGGGGCGGGACTGAGAAATGCTTTTGCAGAAAAAGGCGTTTGGCTGGGCCGCACATTCAGCGGGTTGGCGCCTACCCTGCGTATTGATAATATCTTTGTGGACAAACGGTTTGATGTGGAGCAGTACGTCCGGATAAAGAAGAAACTGAGCGATCATTTTCCGATAGTGTCGGATGTGTCGAAAAGAGAACTGTAATTTTAAGTTTCCCGCAGATTACGCAGAATTCGCTGATCTCGAATTTGCGTGATCTCCCATATCTGCGGGAAACCTAAAAATTCCCTATCTTTAATTCCTACATGAAAGCATTCGCTACATATCATTTTTTCTGTTGCCCTTGCGGCATAGCTTAATATCTTTGCAATCATATTTATTTTTCCCGCAGATCTCGCAGAGTTCGCGGATATTCAAATTTGCGTAATCCGCGTAATCCGCGGGAAACAAAAAAAACGAATCATGCCTTTAAAAATATATAACACACTTACAAGAGAAAAATCTGAGTTCAAGCCGATAACTGCCGACCATGTGGGCATGTACGTGTGTGGACCTACCGTGTATAGCGACGTACATCTTGGCAATTGCCGCACATTCATTTCATTTGATGTGATCTATCGGTACCTCACTTACCTGGGATATAAAGTGCGCTACGTGCGCAATATCACCGACGCCGGGCATTTGGAAGGAGATCGCGATGAAGGCGACGACAAATTCAGCAAGATGGCCAAACTGCAAAAGGTGGAGCCGATGGAGATCGTGCAGCGTTATACACTGGGCTTTCACGAAGTGATGCAGTTGTTCAATAACCTTCCACCTTCGATCGAACCAAGAGCAACGGGACATATTGCAGAGCAGATAGAAATGACGAAACAGATCATCGCCAATGGTTATGGTTATGAGGTTGATGGAACGATCTATTTTGATGTAGAGAAATACAATAAGGAAAAACCTTACGGCATACTTACGAACAGAAAGCTCGAAGATCTTTTGGAAGGAACGAGAGAACTTGGCGGGCAGGATGAAAAGCGGGGCCGCCTTGATTTTGCATTATGGATAAAAGCAAAACCTGAGCACCTGATGCAATGGCCGAGTCCATGGGGCATGGGTTTTCCGGGATGGCATATCGAGTGCTCTGCGATGAGTGAAAAATATTTAGGAAAGAAATTCGACCTGCATGGCGGCGGTATGGACCTGGCCGCAACGCATCATACCAATGAGATCGCACAGAGCGAAGCATGCTACCATACGTCACCGGCCAATTACTGGATGCACACCAATATGCTAACCGTAAACGGCGTGCGCATGAGTAAGAGTGCGGGCAATGGTTTTTTGCCGGGAGAATTATTTACGGGAGATCATCCTGTGTTGGATAGAGCCTATTCACCGATGACGGCACGTTTCTTTATGTTGCAAACGCATTACAGAAGCACACTTGATTTTAGCAACGAGGCATTACAGGCTTCGGAGAAGGGTTTGAGGAGGTTGTGGGACGCCTATGAAGCGTTAGGAAAGTTGACGGTTGCCAGTGGGCAGTTGGCAGGGGATGCAGAGTTAGACGGGAAAGTGTTGAAATTGATCGAAGGTTTTGATGAGAGCATGAATGATGATTTTAATACGGCAAGAGTGTTGGCTAATATGTTTGAGATAGTGCCGGTGATCAATTCTGTTAAAGATGGTTTGATCAAAGCGGATGCTATTGCAGCTTCAACATGGAAGCTGATGCAGGAAAAATTTAAGGCATACATCGAAGACATATTTGGATTGAAAACTGAAATGAACTTGAGTGATGGAAAACTTTCTGGTGTGATGGACCTGTTGATAGAGATCAGGAAGGAAGCGAAAACAAAAAAAGATTTTGCAACATCGGATAAGATAAGAAATCAATTAGGGGCGATCGGAATTAATTTGAAGGACGAAAAGGGTGGAGAGATGAGTTGGGGAGTGGAATAAAAGGTTCCCGCAGATCTCGCCGACTTCGCGGATAATCAAATTTGCGTGATCCGCGCAATCTGCGGGAAACATAAAAAACATGGAACACATCATACATCTTAGCAAGGATAAAAAATTAAAAAAGATCATCGATCTTCAGCAACCCTATGTGTTGGCCAGAAAAGAAAATGTGCACCTGCATCTTTGCTACTCGATCATGAGTCAGCAGTTGAGTACCAAAGTAGCTGCGGTATTTCACCAGCGCTTCCTGGATCTCTATGGTGGCAAAGGTCCTTCTGCCAAACAGATAGCTGCCACGTCATTCGAAACCCTGCGTGGTATTGGCTTGAGCAATGCCAAGGCAAATTATGTATTGAATGTTTCCCGTTTCTTTATCGACGAAAAGATCACCGACAGCAAACTGGATAAAATGAGCAATGAAGAACTGATCAAATACCTATCACAGATAAAAGGTGTGGGACAATGGACGGTGGAAATGATATTGATGTTTACGCTGGGAAGAGAAGATATTTTTGCGGTGGATGATCTCGGTATTCAACAAGCGGTTTGCAAATTGTATAAGATCGATGCAGAAGATAAAAAGGCGATGAAGGAGAAGATGCTGAGTGTTTCAAAAAAATGGAGTCCGTATAGAACTTATGCTTGCAGGTATTTGTGGGGATGGAAAGATAATGCACCCCCTCCGCCCCCTAAAAGGGGAACTTAGAAGTAAAATTGCTCTAAACTATTTTATGAAAATTCGAGAGATGCTATAATCTCCTCCAAAAACTTTTTATCTGTTTCATCAAACTGTGCTAATGCTTCGCTATCTACATCCAGCACGCCAATCACTTCTTCATTACGAATGATCGGCACAACGATCTCTGATCTTGATAAACTACTGCAGGCTATATGGCCGGGAAATTTTTCTACATCATCAACGATCAGTGTTTTAGCATCCTGCCATGCGCTTCCACAAACGCCTCTTCCCTTTTTTATCCTTGTGCAGGCAACGGGTCCCTGGAATGGCCCTAGCACCAATTCACTCTCTTGGGCGGAGCCGAAGGGCTTCACTAAATAGAATCCCACCCACAACCAATTGAATTGTTCTTTTAATGCAGCGGTGACGTTTGCCAGGTTAGCTACCAGGTCGGGCTCGCCATCGATGAGTGCTTTTATCTGGGGGATGAGTGATTGATAGATTTCGGCCTTGCTGCCTTGAACTAGTTGTAGGTCTTCTGCCATGGGGTAAAGGTACGAATCGAAGGGACTACACATAGACAACGGTAGTTTTTGGATGAGCCTCCGGTCTTGCGGCGACTCACCCAAAAACTACCGTTGTCTTATCAAACCTTACGCCTGAAAAATAATACCAAGATGGAACCAAGAAGTATCGCATACATTCCGGGACGCCCGGCTTTAAAAAATTGTGCTAAAGAATTTCCCGTATCTCCCTCACGGGCTATCGCCCCAAAACAAAAGACCAGCAATAACAATGGTAGTATCTTGAAAATATTCGCCACAACAGGGGGCAAAGGATAGGCCAGTCCTTGAACGATCAATATGAAAGCTGCGACGGGATACAGGTAAAATAAATATACGCCGGCCGAACTCCCTTTATTGGAAGCCATTTGACTCAAACTAGGGTCGGTGTTATCGATCACTTCGTGATAGAAAGGAAGAAAAAATCCAGCCATTAAGAGCAAGGCTCCCCAGAACCCAAGATTGCTATAAAAAGCATTTTTCCCCGCAAGTGTATTTGCTGAGGTAGTGGGCTTTGGTTCGGCGGTGGGTGTAGAAACGTTAGGTTTTTGCGAATCAACGACGGCTATCGCGGCGCCGCAAAAAGTACAAAAATTGCTTCCGTCAGGAACAGCTTTTCCGCAATTTGAACAGTATATCATAAAACATAGTTTTTGGCAAAGAATGTTTTAGGGGTCTGAGGTTTGGAGCCGTCTGACCCCTGATCGATCACTCCCCATAACTCACGCCCGTAAACTTCCAGGTACCCTTGATCTTGCAAAAATAGAATACCATATCGTCAACGACTGCGCTGTAAGTGTGGCCCAAATATTTATTAGTGTCGTAATCATTATGTTTATCCTTGGTATATTTTGGAGGGCCAACCTTGCGTATCGCTTTTATCGACCTAGAGAAACTAAAATCTTTGAGGAACTCCGCTTTTGTGATCATATTGTTTTGGTCCATGAACTTAAATGCTGTCATGTCTGCCAGCTTTTTCACATTTTTGGCCAAAGCATATTTTTTAAAGTCGGCCCAGAATGTATTCAGATCGCCGTAATTGGGAAGCGAATCCGTAAGGCTATAATGGCTTTTACCTGCCCGTAATTTAGACGGGTCGTGGTTTCCAGCGATCAAACTTTTTTGGGAAGAAAGCAATAATAGAAAAAGAAGTACACTGAATAGATGTCTCATAATAAAATAGTTTTGGCTGGTTATTCCCTCAAGAAACAAAAAATTAATTTAAAAGAAGAATGGGATACAAGTAAAATGCAAAAAATTTCTTCCAAACCAAAAGAATGACTACATTGAATCACAAAAACATAACTAACATGAAAAAACTATTGATTATTTCAGGGGTCATTCTTTTCTTTTCCAGCTGCAAATCAGAAAGCGGATGGACAGACGCACAAAAAGACAAACTCAGGAAAACCTGTACGGATCCTTTGGAAGCAAAGATCGACCATGATAAAGCAACAAAATATTGCGATTGCGTGATCGAGCAAGCCATGAAAAAATACAAGAACTACGACGAGCTTGATAAGAAAGGCACTGAAGAAGAAGGAAGAGCAATGGGGATGAACTGTATCGGCACGTTGAAGATGGGAACAGATAAGCCAGTGGAAAGCGACAATGTAACTGATACAACTGCGCATTAATTTTTTGGCGGACAAGAGCCGCACAATTTTCCAGACTAACCTTCACTGATTGAATAAAAATAGCCGTCCCGAGTAATCGGGACGGCTATTAATTTATTCGTTTTATTCTATCTCACCAATTTCAGCTCAGCAATAATATTCTTCGCGCCACCCAACTTATCAATACACCACAACACATAACGTACATCCACATTTATCGTGCGGTTAAGGTCCTTGTCGAATGCGATCTTGTGGCTCAATGCTTCATAGTTGCCATCAAATGCAAGCCCGATCAGGTTGCCGTTTCCATCCATAACGGGAGAACCCGAATTGCCGCCGGTGATATCGTTGGTGGTGATGAAACCAACAACAAGGTCCTTAGTGCGCTTGTCCATGTATTGACCAAAGTCTTTGTTCCTCAACAATTCAATTTGTTTTGCAGGTAGGTCAAATTCATAATCGCCGGGTACATATTTTTCCAATATACCCCTGCTGGTAGTAACAAAATCGTAATGCACGGCATCACGGGGATTGTAACTCTTTACCTGGCCATAGCTCACCCTCATGCTGAAATTAGCATCGGGATACATTTTAGCCGCAGCCGCAGGATTCATCTCCATGATACCTTTCATATAAGCTCTGCCGACTTCGTTATTCTTATTTACAAAGGCAGTGTAGAGTGCGCTATACTTTGTGTTGTAATTTTTCACAAATGCAGCCGCATAAGCAAATGCAGGATCTGCCTGCAATGTAACCGCATCGGGCTGTGCTACAAAAGCCGCCCATTTGGCATCATCGAGCAACATTGTTTTTGTGAAAACATCATGCGCCCATTTCTTCCAGGTCATTTCATCCTTAAGGTCGCCGTAGTTGGATTTGATGCCTTCAAAAAATCCGATCGGGTGTTGATTCTTATCAACGTCGTTGTAATACATCATCGCCGTTACCGCCAATATCTTTTCATCACTTGGAAGGTCTTCTTTTTCTAAAAAGGCTTTACGGTTAGCTGTTGCTGCATCTGTTGCTTTTTTGATATCTGCAGAAGAGGCGCCATTTTTTAATAACAAGCTTTCCAAAGAGATCAATCCCGCTGCTGTAGCCGCCAATGGTGAGCCGGCTACACCTTCATTGAGATACATGCGTTGCTTTGCATACGGCGTCCATTCTGCATAATTCTTTGCATAATCAGCGATCACATTTTCATATTCAGGCTTGCCCTTTGCCCATGCGGCGAATTTATTTTCGTAGTCAAGTTTTTGATCGTACACATGATACTTGATCAATTGCTTTGTTTCGCCATCATAGAATTTCCAATAGTTAGCAACGCTGGCATAGTTGTCGGCCAATTTTAATTTCACTGCAGGATCTTTGATCATCTGCTCGTGCATCAGCTTTAAACGAACATCACGCAAACCAACAAGAGAAGGGTTGTCGATCTCATTTTTCAATTTGATGCCATAACTTGTTTCATAACGGGTGGTTCCCCCGGGATAACCATAGATCATTGCAAAGTCGCCATCTTTAAATCCTTTGATGCTAACTGGTAATGACCATTTTGGTTTCAAAGGAACATTCTCTTTGCTGAAATCAGCAGGCTTGCCATCCTTGGTTGCATACACACGGAAGATAGAAAAGTCACCCGTATGGCGGGGCCACTCCCAGTTGTCGGTATCGCCGCCAAATTTTCCAACACTTTCTGGCGGTGCACCTACGAGGCGGATATCCCTGTAAGTTTTGTACACATACATGAGGTATTGATTGCCTTTGAACATACTATAGATACGTCCGGCGAGGCCATTGTCTTTATCCATTACTTTATCAGTAATTGCCTTGTATACATCTGGCAATTTTTTTATCCTGTCGGCCCAGTTCAATCCTTTTACGCCAGCTTCCACTTCTGCAGTAACGTCAACGATCCTGTCGAGGAACTGAACAGTTAGTGTGCTTTGAATTTCCTGGTCCTTGCTCATCGCATAAAAACCATTTGTGAGATAATTGTGCTCGAGCGTGCTAGCCCCTGCTATGGCAGAATAGCCGCAGTGGTGGTTGGTGAAGATCAACCCCTGGTCGCTCACGATCTCGCCTGTACATCCGCCGCCGAAGATCAGTATTGCGTCTTTAAGTGATGATTTGTTGATGGAATAGAGTTGTTCCTTCGTGAGCTTCAACCCTTTTTTCACCATATCATTATATACTTGTTGGCCGAGCAGCATTGGCAGCCACATTCCCTCATCCGCACTGGCCTTGAACAGGCTGAGCGATAAAATAACTGAGATAAATACCTTTTTCATATAGCTTGTTTTTTGGATGACAAACTTAGGTATTATTTGGGAAACCCCACGCCAAGTCGCAAAGAGAGCGCTAAGCCGCAAAGGTTCTTTCTTTGCGCCCCTTCGCACCTTTGCGTGAAGTCTCTAAATGGTTATATTTGTTCTCAACAACTGCATCATACGTAATGGCCATTATCGACATCAAGCTTCCTAAATCAATTGCAAGAGCGCTCAATATTCCGCAAAGCGATCCGCGCAGGCAGCAATTAAAGGTGTTGAAGAAGCTGATGCGCAAGGCAAGGTTTACCGAATTCGGCCAGCGTTACCGTTTTGATGAAGCTTTACTGAGCCGCCATCCCGGAAAAAAATTCCAGGAACTGGTGCCCACATACGATTACAATAAGATATATGATGCCTGGTGGCATAAGGCCAAGGAAGGCATTCCCGATGTTTGCTGGCCGGGCGTGATAAAATACTTTGCACTCAGCAGCGGAACAAGTGACGCCACAAGCAAGTTCATTCCTATTACAAAGGACCTGATAAGAAGTAATACTATCACGAGTTTTAAACAACTGCTCAGTCTTGCCCGTTACGAAAAAGTTCCTAAAAGTGCCGTGGGTAAAGGTTGGCTGATATTGGGCGGAAGCACTCAACTGCAAAAAGGCCCTACCTATTTTGCCGGCGACCTTAGTGGTATTCAACAAAAAAATATTCCATTTTGGTTTCAGAGCCTGGGATTGTATAAGCCCGGAAAAAAGATCGCCAAGGTAAAAGACTGGGCCAGCAAATTGGAAGAAGTAGTGGAGAATGCACCCAACTGGGACATTGGTTTTATCATCGGTGTGCCGGCGTGGTTGCAGCTTTGCATGGAGAAGATCATTGAGCGTTACAAACTGAAAAATATTCATGAGATATGGCCTAATCTTGCATTTTATGTGCATGGCGGAGTGGCGATGGAGCCATATAGAAAGGGTTTTGAAAAATTATTGGGCAAACCCATCACTTATATCGAAACCTATCTTGCCAGCGAAGGTTTTCTTGCTTATCAAAACAGGCAGGATGCCGTGGGCATGCACCTTGCGCTCAATAATAATATCTTTTTTGAATTCATTCCTTTTGATGATCACAACTTCGACAGCGAAGGCAATATGGTTGACGAGCCCGAAGCCTATATGATCCATGAGATAGAGGAGAACAAGGAATACTCGATACTGATCAGCACCAATGCAGGCGCATGGAGATATGCCATTGGCGATACGGTGAAGCTGGTTGACCGCGAAAGAAGTGAGATCATCATCACCGGTCGTACCAAACATTTCTTGAGTCTTGTGGGCGAGCACCTGAGTGTCGACAATATGAATAAAGCCATCGAGATGGTGAGTTCGGATCTGAATATTTCTATCCCGGAGTTTACTGTTGCAGGCATACCGTATGAACATTTCTTTGCGCACCAATGGTATGTGGCTACGGATGATGATGTGAATGCGGAAGATCTGTGTGTGCGTATCGATGCAAAACTTAAAGAGCTCAATGATGATTATGAGGTAGAAAGAAAGCATGCGTTGAAGGCCATCATGGTGGATGTGCTTTCTGAAAATACCTTCATGGAATTCATGAAGGCGAAGGGTAAGATCGGAGGTCAGCATAAGTTTCCGCGTGTGCTGAAGGGAAAGATGCTGGAGGATTGGCAAAAATTTTTGAAAGGAGAGAAAGTTAATTAAACCTGCCTTCGGCAGAATTGTTTCACAGAGATACACAAAGAATACACAAAGTCTCACAAAGAAAAGACCCTTTGAGCAGCTCTGTGAGCCCTTTGTGCTACTTTGTGGAATCGAAAAAATAATCTTAATGATCGCAGCTTTAATAAAAGGTCTTGCTATAAGTTTATTACTGGTCTTTTCCGTAGGACCGGTCATCTTCACCATCATTAAACAAAGCATCAATCATGGCCGGCGCGGCGGATTTAGTTTTATTGCCGGCGTTTGGCTAAGTGATATCATTTGGGTGGTGCTCAGCAACAGTTTCAGCGAAGCGGTAAAGACATTACTTGATTTTAAAGTACCTATCGGCGTTGCCGGAAGCATGTTCCTGATCGGGATGGGCATTTATTATGCATTTATAAAAAAGATCGTTCCGCGTAAGAAAATGGAGCCGAAAGAAATTGCGGGAGACGAGATAACTGCATCGGGAAAAAAGAAGACCAACTACCTCGCGATATTCAGCTCTGGCTTTTTGATCAACACATTGAATCCTGCTGTGATCTCTTTTTGGGTGCTGATGGCGGCATCACTTGCATCTGTTTATTCTTTCAATGAGCGTGTGGTTATTTTCACCACTTGTCTTGGTGTGAATATGCTCGCCGATGTGGGAAAGGTGATGGGAGCAGGTTCCATCGGAAAAAAATTAAGCGACAAGAACATACTGCTTATCAATAGACTATCGGGGGCATTATACCTTGCGTTTGGTGTGATCATATTGACCGGCCTCATTTATTCTTTGGTAAAACATTAACAGCTAATTTTCCCTTAACGCTTCATGGTTTTTTATTTTGTAAGATGAAATTCATTTTACCCCTGCTTATTTTTTTCAGCACAGCTTCTTTTGCGCAGCAAGCAGATTTTCTTGTCCTCAAAAAAAAGAATAAAGGGATCGGCACCTATTTTGCTGGTGGAAATATTGAATTCACTGCTGAAAGCGGCGCACATATAAGTGCCCTGATCAATGCAATAAAAAATGATACAATCTATCTGCAGGAATTTGTTGTGCGGATGTTGCCAACAGTTTTTGGCACTTACATATTGGATACCGCAGGAAGCTATCATTATAAATATCATTACAATCAAATAAAGGCCATCGGAAAGCAAGAGCGAAAAAATTTCAACCTCAGCGGAAGCGGCGCTGCGCTCCTGGGCGGCGGCACGGTACTTACCTTAGCAAGCGGCGTTGTGTACCTTGCTGACCGGGAAAAATTCAGTGCACCATTGTTGTTCGCTTCAATGGGATTGGGTGTGGTTGGTTATTTTTTGTGCAAGGATAGAACCCATGGAATGACCATTGGGAAAAAATATAAGTTGGAGTATATGGACATGTCGAATAGAGTTAATCGCTAAGGCACGAAGACGCTAAGGACGTTACGAGCTTAACTTTTCGAAACCTTGCGGCTTAGCGCCATCGCGTTAAGCAACCTCATCCAATTAAAAATCTATATTGCAGTAAATTTTCCAACTTGCAATAATGAAGAAGGTTTCTTTCTCCAAAATATGGCGGATCTTAAAAAAGATATTCCTCTGGATATTTATTGTGCACACCACCTGGTTCATTATTTTTCTCATTCAAAAATTCTCTGTCTCTGATTTTACGATAACTCATCTCAAAGAAAAAGTATTGATCGTCTGCGGAAGCCTGCTGGTCATTGGTGGGGTATATTATTTATGGCTGCGCAAAATTCCTGTGGTTAAAAAAGTGGGCATCGTTGTGAGAGAAGTGTTCTTCATCTGTTATATCAGCTCCTTTCTTTATTTGGTGATCGGCATCGTCTTCAACCCGCCAATCACCATCACCCAACTGGTTAATCTTGTTAGCGGTAATGGATTGAAACGCGATTATGTTTCTTATTCCGATATGGGGCCAAATATCAAACTGGCGGTAATGGCAAGCGAGGACCAAAACTATCCCGATCACGACGGCTTCGATCTTAAGGCAATAAAACTTGCAATAAAATATAATAAGCGTCATCCCAACCGCGTACGTGGCGCCAGTACCATCAGCCAACAAACGGCGAAGAATGTTTTTCTCTGGCAGGGCGGTGGCTTTTTTAGAAAAGGGTTGGAAGTGTATTTTACTTTCAGCATTGAAAAACTATGGACAAAGAAAACCATTCTTGAACGTTACCTCAATATCGCGGAAATGGGCAAGGGAATATTTGGCATTCAAGCCGCGGCCAGGGCGTATTTCGGTAAAGATGCAAAGGATCTTACCCGGCAAGAAGCGGCACAGATCGCAGCATGTCTTCCTAATCCAAAACGTTTATCGGTAAAGCCATTGAGCGGATATGTTGCTTCCAGGGCAAATGCGATCATGGTGCAGATGGGGTATTTGGAAGGCGACCCGGATGTGCAGGAGCTCATTCGTTAAGCCGTCATACGCTTAACATATCGACAGCATCGATAGCTCTCTTCAATCGTTCTTCATAATTCCCGCTGATCTCCACCCAAGGCATATGCTGGTTGATCATGATGTCTTTATAATGATGATATAATTCCTGTCGTTCTTCAAGATTCGGGTATTCTCTTAATTCATCTTTTACCCAGGGAAGATCAGTGTTGCAGAGCAGATAAAGATCGTATTGTCGCTCAACGATGCGGTTTAATATCCAATGATGGCATTTTTGAAAAACAAATTCACTCCAGACCTTCATGACGTACATATCCGTGTCGATGAAGAGTGGTTTGTTTGCCGACTGGCGACTGGCAACTGCCAACTCTTCCCCGGCAATTTGTCCTTTGGCGATATCCATTAAATTATCAAAAGTATATTCCGTTCCGTTCGTTAATAAATACTCCCTCGCATATTCTCGAACCCATTCGGTTTTATAATGCCCAGCCAACTGTTCGCACAATGTGCTTTTGCCGGTTGATTCGGGGCCGATGATGACGATCTTTTTCATGTTTTTTATTTTCCCGCAGATCTCGCGGATTCCGCAAATTTGAGATCAGCGAATTCTGCGAGATCTGCGGGAACCTTTATTTGTTCCAGGCCGGTTTCATCTTTAATGCTTTCTTATATATCACGCAACTTTCGTCATGCGCTCCCGGCAAATATCCTGTACTCACCAAAAACTCATTCACGATCTCGCCGCCGGTAAACCGAAAAGTTTTCTTGAACAATTTTGTCCAGGCTTCCCTGTTGTTAGGATGATGATGGTCTAGCCAGTTTTTAAAGGAGCCGAATTCCTTTTGCAAAGAAAGAATCGTTTTCGCATTTTCGATCGCGGCATTTACTTTTAACCTGTTGCGGATGATGCCGGCGTCATTGAGCAGGCGTTGCTCATCTTTATTTGTATATCGGGCAACCTTCTTGATATCGAAATTGTGATAGGCTTTTCTAAAACCTTCCTGTTTTTTTAAAATTGTCGTCCAGCTTAAGCCCGCCTGGTTTATTTCCAATATCAACCGGCAAAACAATTCATTATCATCGTGAATGGGGAAACCGTACTGTTTGTCGTGATAGATCTTATGAAGCGAAAGATCATCGGGCTTCATGTTGTTAATGGCGCTGCAATAGCTCATCGATCGTTTTAAAATTAGATTATATAAAAAATATCCTGCTGAGACGCAAAGATCACAAAGCTCTCGTGTACTTAGTGCCTTTGTGGGACGATCTCTTTTCTTTTCATCCATTCGATCAACCCAAATATCGCCATGATAAGCAATACAACATAATAAACACTGGTAAACACATAATGTTTTACAAAGTATAATGGGATGGAGGCAATATTTGTCGCGATCCACCAATACCAGCTCTCCACTTTCTTTTTTGTCATCAGCCACATGCCGGTGAAGGCTGTAGCGGAAGCAAAAGCATCGGCCCAGGGAATGGCGCCAGGGGCAAAATCTTTTTTCAAATAAGTAAGTACAACAAAAATGGCGACATAAAATATGGCGAAGAAGGCCAGGTGTTGCAACCATTCTTTCTTCGACGCACTTGTGATATGCAAGACTGGCCGGTGTTGCTGATCTTTCCTTGCCCAAAGCAACCAGCCATAAATGCTCATCACGGTATAATAGAAATTAACGCTGGCTTCGCCCAAAAGTCCACCCTTGAAACTGATGTAGATATAAATGATGGTGTTGATCAACCCGGTTGGGTATACCCAGATATTTTCTAATCTCGAGAACCACACACTCGCGATGCCGGTAAATACAGCAATGTATTCCAACCAACCCGTACTCTTCATGCCTTCGATGAATTGCTGATATACCTCCTGTATGGTCATATTATTTTAGAATGGATCGTCAATTTATAACTTTATCTTCAATTGAAATACGAAATGCTTTTTGTTATGCTGAGGAACGAAGCATCTCAACGAAAAGCACATCGCGTCGAGATGCTTCGTTCCTCAGCATGACAAAAGAAGGCCGGCTAAATGATTCTAATGAAAAAGCGAGTGAGCTTAATTATAATGATCGTCTTTTATTTGGTTGCCGGGGTCAATCATTTCCGCAACCCCGCGGCTTATTACAGGATCATACCGGAATATCTCCCTGATCCTTATTTAATAAATATAATGAGTGGCATTGCAGAAATTATGCTCGCCACTTTATTGATATTCCGATCAACCAGAAAGGTCGCTGCTTATGCGATCATCGTAATGCTTGTCGCATTTATTCCAGCGCACATCGTGATGATACAAAAAGGATGGTGCATAAGCCCGGGTTATTGTCTGCCGTCATGGGCAACCTGGATTAGATTATTCCCGTTACAATTTCTATTGATGTGGTGGGCCTGGAGCAATAGAAAATAACCGAACTACTTTTTCTTACCAAAATTATACGACACTCCAAAATTGGCATAACCCAGTGTCTGTGCATTTTCAGAAAGATCCGGCCTGCCCGCTACTTTGATCACGCTTTGCGGAAACACCACCCCGGGAGTGAATGTAAATGCGAGCTTATTATGTATGTACACAAACGGAATATTTAGTTCCAGGCTTAGCACCTTGAACTTCCGGCTTGTTTCCGTAACCAATGTATCTGAAAGCGGGAATATCCTGATCTTATAATAACTGTTGGTGAAATTTTGTGTTCCTGCATTGATGTTGAATGTGGGAATAAAGGCGAAGATGTTTTTCTTATTGTTCCAGGTGTATTTGAAAAGACGATCAAGGCCAAGGTTCATAAAAAAATCTGTTTGATCACCGAATGCGATGCTGCTGCCGGCATTGATATTGGCTATCTTGTTTCGATAGCTCAATGTGGCGCCAAGCTGACCTTCCTGTGAAGATTGTATAAGAATATCATTTGAATAAAAGAACTTGGCTGCATATACTGAACCAGTCCATCCCTTCACCTTGGCCAGGTTGCCCCATTTATAACCACCTCCCAAAGTAGCGGCGGTATATTTCAACGATTGTCCCGAACTATTGATAAAAATAAATGAAGAGTTAAGGAAGAAGCCACTGCCAAATTGTAAAAAAACATTGGGCACCCAAGCCGTGCTTCTTAAACTATCGGTTCGGCCAAAATAGTGGAGGTTCGAATAAAAATCGAGTCCCACGGTAAAAGTTGTTTTTGCTTTTTTTGTTGTGTCGACAGGCTGCACCAACTGAACAGTAGTGTCGGTTTGTGACCAGGCTTTTGGCGAAATAAAAAAGATAAAGCAATAGCACAAGAGCGGGAATAGGGGTTTCATAACAAAAGTTTTTGGTTGTTTATGGAAACAATACCTGTAGCCTTAAGCTACAGGTATTGAAAAAGAACTTTAAATTTTCTATTGATCCGATTTCTTTACTGTTGTACTGCTTTCCGTATTAGCATTCACATCAGTTTGAGTTTGTGCCTTTGGTAATTTTGATTTTACCTTGGTTGCGGTGGATCTTACATGAGTTGCCGCAGCTCTTGTGTGATTAACTGCAGTTCCTGTTGTATTAGAAACTTTATTAACGGTATAAGTCTTCGTTTTTGTTGTTGCTGATCTTACATTGCCGGTTGCAGTTTTAGCTGCATTGGTAGTATTATCCTTTACAGTATTAACCCTGCCTCTTGTATTTGACATTACCGTCTTTACTCTACCCGTAGCATTTGCTGCTGTCGTCTTAACCCTGCCTGTAGCATTGGTTGCTGTTGATTTTACTGTACCTGTTGTGTTTGTCGCTACTGTCTTTACTCTGCCTGTAGCATTGGTTGCTGTTGATTTTACTGTACCTGTTGTGTTTGTCGCTACTGTCTTTACTCTACCTGTAGCATTTGTAGCCGTTGATTTTACTGTACCTGTTGTGTTTGTCGCTACTGTCTTTACTCTACCTGTAGCATTTGTAGCCGTTGACTTTACCGTACCCGTCGTATTTGTTACAACCGTTCCGGTATTCGCTGCTGTAGATTTAACTGTACCGTTTACATTGGAAGCCGTGTTGACCGCTTGCGATTTAACGGTTGAAGCCGCTTGTGCGCCTACGTTCCGTACTTGTCCTACAGTTCCGGAAGTGGCAGCGGTTGCTTGCGTCGCTGTATTTTTTACTGCCGCAGTTGTAGCTGCTGTTTTCACAGTAGCGTTTACGGTATTAGTAGCTTGTGTTGTTACCTGGGCAGAGGCCGCTAGTACAGACAGTGAAGCCATACAAAGGGTTCCGAATTTAAATAAAGGCGATTTCATGATGTTAAGTTTAGTGATTAAAGAAAAATAAACGTATAAACGGCAAAACCAAAAAGTGTGCCATCGCATTTTTATGATGCTGCGCAATTGTTGGTTTATTTAATGACTGGATGTATATATGGCTGTAATTGAGAAGGTTTGCAATAGTTTATTTAAAGAAACAATTAATCGATCGGAGACTATCGCTACAGTTACTGCGCAAGCCAGATATGGATAAACGTTGCCCGTTTTACCCATTTAATATCGAGCATTTAGGAAAGCCAAATGACGAGTTGCGAATAAAACAATACCTGTAGCTATCAGCTACAGGTATTGAAATTAAGGGCCTTCTTTTATTTATTACTGTTCCGGAAGTGGGGCTCTTGTAGGCGGGGTATGAGCAGTACCATCTGCATCTGTATACGGAAAGTCTACTTCACCCTTTGAACCGCTTCCAGTTGTTGGATTTGTTGTTGCATTCGTATTTATCATTGCATTACCAGCATTGCCTGCTGCAGTACCTAGCTGGTCGTTGTTAGATAGTTGATTATCTGTAGCCTGGCCAAAAGCAGCGAGTGCATGTGAATCTGAACCGGCATCATCGGTATTACCATTGGCATATTTGCCTGCACTTGCACTTCCATTAGCATCGGCACTTGCGCTCGCCTCTGTTCCTAAGCTACCTGCATTTGATAAAGCTGATCCAAGTTTTGTTTCAACGTTGGTTGCTGTTGTCTTAGCTTTATCGTATACGGATTTCGCGTCATTGCTTACCCTGTCTTTTACATCATTCACTTTTTCTTTAGTATAGTTCTTAGCAATCGCTGCTGCATCATATGCTTTGTCGTAAGCCATCTTTACATCTGATGTCAATGCATTTGCATCTGCTTTCAATGCACTCTTTGTGTCGGCTAATTTATCTGTTGTATAATCTTTCACGTTCGATGTCACATCAGCCACCTTGGTTGCTCCATCCATCACTTTGTCTGTAGCATAGCCTTTCACAATTGATGCTACTGTTTTTGTTCTATCTATAACATTCGAAGTTGTCATTTTTATTTTAGCTGTTGCATCTGTCGCCGTGGCCTTTACCTTGGCGGTAAGATCTGCTGCTGTAGACTTAACCCTGTCAGTTGCATTTGCTGCTGTCGTCTTAACTCTATCCGTTGCATTTGCTGCTGTAGATTTAACCTTGTCTGTTGCTGTTGCTGCCGTAGACTTAACCCTATCAGTCGCATTTGCTGCGGTAGTTTTAACTCTATTAGTTGCATTCGCTGCTGTAGACTTAACCCTATCAGTTGCATTAGTGGCAGTCATTTTTACTTTATCACTTGCCATCATCACGTCAGACGATACTGCACTTTTTGTTGCCGCAACTTTATCTGTTGCAAAAGACTGTGCTTTCACTGCTGTTGCTTTTGTTGCCGCAACTGTATTAGTTACCTGTGACCTAACTGCTGATGTTGCTTGCGCACTCACGTCCTGAACCTTACCGACAGTAGCTGCTGTATTAGCTACCTGTGATCTCACTGTTGCTGCTGCTTGTGAAGTAACGCCTTGCACTTTATTTACTGTAGCTGTTGTAGCTGCGGTAGTTGCAGCACTTGTAGTTGCTGCTGCCTGTACCGCTGACTTTGTTGCTGAAACCGCCGCCACTGTGCTTGTAGTTGTTTTAACCGCCGATGTTACACCTAACTGGGCGGTTGCTGCCTGCATCGAAAATAATGCGATGCAAGCCCCTGTTAATTTCAATATTCTCGATTTCATAATATAAAATTTTGGTTAATTAATGTGATCGTTCTGTTGGTAGAAATCCAAAAACTATGCCACCGGGGGTAAAAAATATTTTATTGAACAGGATTGATCTTTTGAGAATATGTGTATGTTATTGAACAATAGTAAGTTTGGTCACCTATTTAAAAACTGACGATTTTACAATAAAAAACAGGCGGGAGGGATCAGAATATCTTGTTCAATTCATTATATACGGTGATCGATCCAAAAACTAACATTAACAATGCAACGCAAGCTCCTGCTATAATTAACCCAACAGGATGCTTATAATTTTTCATGATGCGCTTTTGAGTAGCGGCAACTAACATGATGCCGAGAGAGAAGGCAAGAATAAATCCATTGAAGGCTCCAGCAAAGATCAGCACCTTGACCGGCTTACCGAATATGGAAAATATAATAGCGGCCAGGATAATGAACGCAACAATAAAATAATTTTTATTTTTTGATACGGTAGGATGAAAGTTTTGTGCAAACGTGATCGAAGTAAATGAAGCGCCAACAACTGATGTTATCGCTGCGGCCCAGATAACGATCCCAAAAAATTTAAAGCCGAGATTTCCTGCTGCTAATCCAAATACTGATGCAGCGGGATTACTTGCATCTAATGTTAGTCCTTGCATAACTATCCCTAGTGCCGCAAGAAATAATAATATCCGCATCAACGAGGCAATACCGATCGCAGTACCTGCGCTTTTGGTTACCTGCGCTTGTTTTTCCGAACCATTGATACCAGCATCCAGCAAACGATGGGCACCCGAAAAAGTAATATAACCACCAACGGTTCCACCAACGATCGTTATGATCGAGGTGAAATCAATTTTATCCGGGATAAATGTTTTGTGTATGGCCAGGGCCAGCGGGGGATGAGATATGATGGCCACATAAAGCATCAAGGCGATCATAATAAAGCCGAGAACTTTTGCAAACCAATCCATAACTATTCCGGCGTCCTTTACCAAAAAGATCACGATGGCGACAGCAGCACTGATCAATGCGCCGGTTGTAACGTCGATGCCGAACAGTACATTCAATCCCAATCCGCAGCCGGCAATATTGCCAATATTAAAGACCATCCCGCCTGTAATAATTAATGTAGAAAGAAAAGTGCCAAGGCCAGGAAACAATTCATTCGCAATATCCTGCGCCCGTTTGTTGGTGACGGTGATGATGCGCCAGATATTTAGTTGCGCAATGATATCCACGATGATGGACACGAGTATCGCAAAACCAAAACTGGCAAAAAGTTTTGAAGTGAAGGAAGCGGTTTGAGTTAAAAAACCCGGGCCAATAGCAGAAGTAGCCATCAGGAAAGCGGCGCCGTAAAATGCTGAATGTTTTTTTTCTTTCATCAGCTCGATCGGGTTATTATATTATTTTCCTTCAGTTTATCGTGAATGGCTTTTGCAAACTCAACCGCATGCCCGCCATCGCCGTGGATGCAAATGGTATCTGCTTTTAAAGATATCATTTTCCCATCGGTGGTTGTTAGCTTTTTCTCCAGCAAGATCTGCAATACCTGCTTCGTTACTTCGTCTTCATTCAACAACAAAGCATTGGTCATCGATCTCGGCGTAAGGCTGCCATCTGGTTGATAAGTTCTATCGGCAAATATCTCGTGATATGCCTGTAGACCCATTGCCTGTGCAACATCTACCATCTTGCTGCCACTCAATGCATAAACAAGCAGCGATGCATCGATCTCTTTTATCGCGGTACAGATCGCTGCAGAAAGTTCTTCATCCTTCGCCGCCATATTGTACAATGCGCCGTGTGGTTTTACATGATGTAGTTTGCAATTATTTTTTGCAGCGATCCCCGCGAGCAGTTCCACCTGTTCCTTTACCATCGTAGAAACTTGCTCGGGAGAGAAATGCATATTGGTTCTACCAAAATTCTCTTTATCGGGAAAAGAAGGATGAGCGCCTATCGCAACATTGTATCGCAAAGCCAGCTCAACGGTTTGTTGCATGATCGTTTCATTGCCCGCATGAAAACCGCAGGCGATATTGGCCGAGGAAATGAATGGCATTATCAAGGCATCGGTGGCCATGCCTTCACCCATATCGCAATTGATGTCAATTGAAAAAGGCATCGATCTTTTTTTGTTCCAATAAATATAACTCTTCTGCCTGCTGAAAAGAAATATTGCTAAAGCGGATCGTATCGCCGGGTTTTAATTGTGCTAAGACTGGAAGGTCTACAGTCGCCACCTGCGCCACTCTTGGATAACCGCCCGTGGTTTGGCAATCGCTCATTAATATGATCAGTTGTCCGGATGGCGTTAACTGTATCGTGCCTTTTGTCACAGCCGTTGATAGCAATTCTTTGTTTTCATTCAATGATAATGGAGCCGCTGTTAACTGGTAGCCCATTCTGTCGCATTGATTGCTGAGCGAAAATGATTGAGAAAAAATTTGTGTGGCGCTTTCCGGGGTCATCCAGTTATTTTCTGGTCCGGGAATAATTCTGATCAAAGCGTTGGAGCTATACGCCGGCACAGATAAACTTTCTGTTAGTCTTTTTGGATTTATAGATAACATGTTTCCAAATTGCAAACTCTGTTCCTTTTTTAAAGGAGTCCCAATTCCGGCCTTGGCATAAACAGATCTGCTGTTCATGATCGCGGCTGCTGCAAACCCTCCTTTTACCGCAACATAAGTTCGCATGCCATCATTGTTGTATCGTATTTCCAAAATATCATTTTTAGAAACAGAAAGCGGCTGCCATGATTTAATGTTTTGTCCATTTACAAAAGCAGCGCCAGCACCCGCTACGGCGATCACTGCATTTTTTTTGAATTGCAATTGCAGTCCGCCCATCGTACATTCTATACAAGCAGCATTCTCCTGGTTGCCGGCCAATGCATTTGCGGTATGATATGCGGTTTCATCCATCGCTCCGCTGACAGGCACGCCGAAGGATTGATATTTAAATCGTCCCGCATCCTGGATCGTTGAATAAATGCCGGGCTTGATGACGATCAGATCTGGAATACTTTCTTCAGATGTAATTTTATTTTTTACTTCCTGCTCTTTTTTTATCTTATCAAATTTAGCTTTTGAGATAGCGGAGAATTTGATCCGGTCGCCTGTCTTAAATAAAAATGGATCTTGTTTTTCCAGGTCAAACAATGACAATGGAGTGCGCCCGATGATCTGCCACCCTCCCGGCGATGTTAAAGGGTAGATCCCGGTTTGTTTACCAGCAATACCGATGGAACCCGCTTCCACTTGTGCTCGCGGCGAAGGCTTGCGTGGCGTTGCGATTGCATCAGCTACCGTTCCCATATAAGCAAAGCCGGGCAAGAATCCCATCATGTAAACATCATAAACCTCTTGTTGATGGAAATCTATTACCTGTTCTTTAGTAAGCTTGTTGGTCGACGCTACAAGATTGAGATCATAACCAAACTCTTCGTCATAACAAACAGGAATGGAAACGATCTCCGCGGAGTTTGGTGTTTCGATGCCGGGGTTGGTTAATAAGCGTTGGATATGATTTTTTACGTAAACAAATGGACTAAGATTTAATGGCTGAATTAATTCCGGTTGATAATAAATAGTAAGCGTAGTATATGCCGGAACTGTTTCGATAAAACCAATAAAGGGAGCTTGCTGAAGAGCCTTGTTGAGCTGCATTGCCTGCAGATGTATGGCATCGTCGATGATGTCGCCGAATTCAACAACGATCGCAGTTTCGCAAAGCGGGTATATTTTTCGAGCGCCCATTTTAATTAGCTAAAGCATAAACTGCAAAACTCGCCAGCCAGTGTTCGCCTCCATAATTGCCGGTTGCAATATTGGGCAGACTTGATGCAAGATGCCTGGCAGCAGCATTGAATAATAATTTTTTTCTTTTATCTGAGATTGGCAAGATGGAAGCAATGCCCTTCATGCACCAACTACGACTGAATGATAATCCATCAAGATGCACGATCTGGTAGTCTGTCCTGTCGGATATAACCGGCAACTGTGTTATATGGGCCAGGCTGCTATTGCTATAGAAGCCGTTGAACCATTTCATAAAATCATTTTTGGACAAAACTCTTCGCATCAGGTCCGTTTCCTCCAATGAAGGTGATAAAAAATCTGTGCCATCAGGCTCCCAATTCGCAGGAGCGCTTTTGTCTTTTAAGAAAAGATATTTTGCCGCGTTGATAATATCCTGTTCAAAGCCCTTATCTCCACGGGCTCTTGCATAATCGAGGGCAAACACCAACCCGAAAGCCGTATTGGGATGAACTCCTGTACGATTGGCGTAGGTTTGTTTGGGTAAGAATTGTCGCCACATACCAATGATCTTATCTGCCAGAGGTTGCAATGTGTTGCGCCACTTAATGGCATCAACATCGTTCCATTCATAGAGCTCCTGCTGTAATTTCAACAGCCACGCCCAGCCATAAGTGCGCTCGAATGTTTTAGAAAGTTTGCCATCCAAGTATTTTACTTCGATATCAACATTCTCCCTGGTTATTGTCTTGTTGAAGACGGTTCTTACCTGCGGGGCTACGCCCAGATCCGGAAATAACTTCATCAGCCTTGCCAACATCCAGTAGCCATGAACGCAACTATGCCAATCGAAGCAACCGTAAAAAACGGGATGTAGCTGTTTCGGTGTAAGTAACTGATCACTGTCGGATGCCGAAGTATGATTGGTTTTGTTGGGATATTCCTGCAACAAACATTTCAGTGGAAGAGAAGCAAGAAGATCAGCACCATCTCGGGTTAGTTTAAATTCCGTACTATCGGCGCTGATGGTAAAATATTTTTTTTCCTGGGCTGATGAATATTGAATTATAAAGCAGAGAAGAAGGGCGAGCAATTTATTCATCGAAGTAAATTTGGAACAAGGTAAAGAAAATGAGGTTGCCACAGAGGCACGGAAGCACAGAACTATGTTATTTGTATTTCTCCGTGTTTCCGTGCCTCTGTGGCGCATCAATCCGCCACCGCTTTATACCATTTGCCTGGCCTCAAATAAATCACTCCCCTCTTGGTCGAAAATCTTGTAGCAATATCATTCCCATTCTTATCCTGCACTTGGAAATGCAAATGCGGAAAAGCCGTGTAACCCGTGTTGCCGCTGTATCCTATGTGTTGGCCCATAACAACGGTATCGCCGAGATTTACCAAAGCGCCATCTTTTTTTAAATGCCAATACATCGCCACGCTGCCATCCGAATGTCGTACGATAATGTAATTGCCCTCATTCAGGTATTTAGAATTTAATCCGCCGAGATCACTGTCTTCCCTCATTTCCTGCACAACGCCATCTCTTGCCGCACACACTTTACTGCCCTTTTTCATCTTAAAATCCAGGCTCAGTTCATTCTTATGGCTCATCTTACTATTATAACCTTGTATCAATAAAAACTTACTTCCAATTGAGAATGGCAAACGATACACATAACTATTGTCGGGTTTAACTCTTCCGCCTTTCAGGGTGCGGATATCCTGGTCGGTTAATTGTGCTGAACAAAAAGAATAGGTCGAGATGAATAGAATTAACAGATAGGCTCTCATAAGTTTTTATTTACTCCAATATAGAATAATCAGTGCAAACGTTTTCCTAAAAAACAAAAGCACCCCAATTATGGAGTGCTCAATTTTTTTCTTTTGACTTTTACCTTTTGAATTATTCTGCTTCCGCCACCACTTCCTTCACCTCCGGTATCATCCTCTTCATCATTCCTTCAATACCAGCCTTAAGTGTTATCATGGAAGAAGGGCATCCGCTGCAGGATCCCTGCAACATCAGGTTCACTTTTCCATCTTCATAACTTTTGAATTGTATGGCGCCGCCATCCATCTCAACGGCAGGCTTCACGTAATTTTCCAAAAGTTCTTTTATGCGTTTTACCACATCGTCGTCATCGGCGCTTACTTCATTGCTGCTTTCCTGTTTCATCGCGGCCACTTCTTCTTCATTCACTACCGCCTTTCCATCTTCGAGGTATTCTTTTAAGAATTGTTTGATGGTGGGGATCACATCCTGCCAATCTTCTGTCTCCGAAGTTTTGGTAAGCGTCACAAAATTGCTGGCGATAAAAACCGATTTTATAAAAGGAAATGTAAATAATTCCTGTGCCAATGGTGATGGCTTGGCGCTCGCTTCATCTGCCAGATCAATGCTCTTGCCGGGATACAATAGTTTATTGGCCACAAATTTCATCGTTTCCGGGTTAGGCGTCATCTCGGTGTAGATGCTAATAACCGGGTTTCCTGTCTTGATCATAATTCAAATTTTAAAATCTGGTACAAAATTAGCGAGAATTCAGCAGGTAGAAATCCTATAACTCCCATCAAGCCAATAAATTTCGGGTTTCGAAAATGCGGCCCTCCCCCCCGTGGATCAGCCCTAACCCGTCCTTATCCTATTTAAGATGAAGTAGTTATTTATTGATAGACTTAAAATCAAACTGTTATGAAACATGCGCCTATTTCAACCTTACTGTTCCTGTTTTTTGCCGTAAATGGGGTAATAGCTCAACACCCGAGGCTGGCCATACATAGTTATGCCTCCCGTTCAGAAGACGCCACGGTTAAAAAATCAAAATATACTATTGACCAATTCCTTGGTCGTTGGCAGGAAACTTCACGAATGAAAAGCAGCAATAGGGAAAGAGTGGAGGTTGTAGATACTTTCTATCTCCATTTCTATAAAAATAATACGGCCGATACCAAAGAGGGCAATTCACTCGTGATCACAGGCAGTTCCGAGATATTCACCGATGATTATATCACCACTTCAGCTACTGACTTCAAGATCATATCGGTTACTCCCGATGTTATCGTGCTGGATGATATGATGGGTTACCAACACAGCCTGTCAAGAACAAAACGCTTTGCGTATGAAGCTACTAATGTTCCTCCTGCGCCACTTCCGGATATTGCAGATAATAAAGTAGATCTGAGCCCCTCCTCACTTATAAAAAACTGGTTTGCATACAGGAGAGGCGCCAATCCTGGCTTTGTTAACGCCGAAACGCCGTTGATGCGATACCTGAGAATACAGGAAAAACTTTCTGAGAATAGCTATAAGGGCGAAGTGGAGTTTGCCCGCAATGGAAAGGCTTTTGTGCAACCTTGCACGCTTGTATTTACTGATAAAACAGTTTCTATCATAACCGAAGGTAACACATGGAATGTACGGGTATACAAGGCAGATGGCAAACAGATGATATTGGGCAAGAAGGGGGAGCTCGTGTATTATTTTACAAACCTGGACCAGTAAAGGATCAGTCTTCTTTCTTTAGTTTTATTACCCGGTAGAGCACTTTGTTGTTGATCAGGGTTCCATCCATTTGATTCCCAGTTAATTTGAATTCCCAGGTATCGTTCTTACCAAAATGAAGGGTGAGCAAGTGGCTGGCGGCATCGTATGTACCTGCCAGTGTTCCCATGTCGTCTTCGGCGCCATTCACGATCTTACTCGCTTGAATAGAAAAGTTATCGGGGGTTTTGCCTGCCGAGATATGATAAACCACGTTTTCGTCGTGGCAGGGAGAATTCTTTAACTGGCAAATGGATGTTCCCTTCCATGTTCCCACGATATTTTTATTGGTCTGCGAAAAGGATTGAAGGACAGCGCAAAGGCAGATCGAAATGATGAAAAGATGTTTTGATGATTGGTTTGGCATAACACTTTTATTTTGGGAATATTAAAAGAGTGCCTGCAGATGAAATTCCATAAATGCGAATTGATTTTTTTTGTTTCCCGCAGATTTCGCAGATCACGCCAATTTTAAATCCACAGATATTTTGCAACATCTGCGGAAACACCTATTCAACAATTCTCAGCTTCGCATAGTTCAACATGATCTTCTTCTCTCCGTTCAATTCAAATTTCACCGTTGCGATAGGATTATGTGCAGCTCCTTCCATCTTCAGCACTTCGCCGAAACCAAATTTTTGGTGCTCCACTTTTTGCCCGGCCTGTAGATTGGATGTATCGCTCGGTACAAAATCGGCGGAGGGAACATGTTCTTTTACCTGTGGCCTTGAAACGGGGTTAACATAAGACGGCCTTTCTTTTTTATATCCCGGAGATTGTTCACTGGCTTCATGACGTGAACCATAACTTCCAAAACCCCTGTTCATTCGATCAAAAGCATTTCCCATCCCGCTGCTGGAATTTTTCATGGCGCCGCCGGCATAGCTTCTGTCGAGATATTTTTCGTCGACCTCTTCCAAAAAGCGGCTGGGATCATTTTGCTGTAACTGTCCAAAACGATACCGGGCATTGGCAAAACTCAACCACAAATGCTGCTTTGCCCTTGTGATGGCAACATAAAACAAGCGCCGCTCTTCTTCCAACTCTTCTCTTGTATTGATGGACATCGCATTTGGAAAAAGTGTTTCTTCCAGTCCGCCCACAAACACTACTTGAAATTCCAATCCCTTGGCCGCATGTATCGTCATCAACTTTACCACATCCGCATCAGGATTTTTTTCATCGTCGGCATCGGTGAGCAAAGTGATCTGTTGCAAATAAGTTCCGAGGCCTTTATCTCCTACTTCGCCGTCCTCTTCATTCATCGGCGTTTCGGTGAATTCTTTTATTGAGTTCAACAACTCCTGCACGTTCTCATAACGGGCAAGCCCCTCAGTGGTTTTGTCGTTGAACAATTCTTTTACAATATTGGTACTCTTGCCCACCAACACAGCAAGATCATATGCGTTCTTTTTTTGTAACTCACTTTGAAACATTTTTATCGTTGTCACAAAACCATCAATGGCTTCCAGTGTTCCGCTGCGAAATCCATACATTGAGGCGCTGCACAATACATCCCAAAGAGTGGAATTATTTTCATTAGCAAATAGAACAGCCTTGTCCAGCGTTGTTTTGCCAATGCCTCTTGCCGGAAAATTAATGATGCGCTTTAATGCTTCTTCGTCACGCGGATTGACAACTAATCTTAAGTAAGCAATGAAATCCTTCACCTCTTTACGTTGGTAAAAACTCATACCACCGTAAATGCGATAGGCAATGCCCATTCGGCGCAATGCTTCTTCAAAACTGCGGCTCTGCGCATTGGTGCGATAGAGTATCGCGAAGTCTTTGTTGTAATAATGATTGCGCAACTTTTGTTCCTGTATGGTATCGGCAACCATCTTCCCTTCATCATTATCTGTCATTGTGCGCACGAGGCGTATCTTTTCTCCTTCACCATTATCCGTAAATAATTTTTTTTCTATCTGCCCCTTGTTGTTGGCGATCACTTCATTGGCAACGTGTAAAATATTTTTTGTGCTGCGGTAGTTTTGCTCCAGCTTAACCAGCTTCACTTCGTCATAATCTTTTTGAAACTGTAAAATGTTCTCAATGGTCGCGCCGCGGAAACTATAGATGCTTTGTGCATCATCACCCACCACACACACATTTTCGTGCATAGCACCCAACAGCTTTATGATCTCGTACTGTGCCGGGTTGGTATCCTGGTACTCGTCAATTAAAATGTATTTGAATTTGCGCTGGTATTTGCTCAAGGCTTCAGGAAAATTCTTCAGCAGGATATACATCTTAAATAAAAGATCATCAAAATCCATCGCCCCATTCTTGAAGCAACGCTTGGTATAGGCATCGTATATCTGGCCGATCGCAGCACGGTTTGCCCGGGCATCTTCCTGCTGCAACGCCCAGTCGTTCATATATTCAGCCGGACCGACCAGCGCATTTTTTGCGGCGGAGATCCTGTTGTAAACGATATTCGGTTTGTAGTGTTTATCATCCAGATTGAGTTCGTTGATAACGGTTTTTACAACAGACTTTGCATCATCCGTATCATAAATGGTGAAATTGGACGGGTAGCCCAACTTTGGCGCTTCCGTTCTCAATATCCTGGCAAATACGCTATGGAATGTGCCGATATATAAATTACGGGCCTCGGTATTACCGAGCACTTTTTCCACCCTTTCCTTCATTTCCGCAGCCGCCTTGTTGGTAAATGTGAGCGCCAGTATATTAAAGGAATCGACCTGGTGAGCCGCCATCAGGTGGGTGATGCGTGTGGTAAGCACTTTGGTTTTGCCGCTGCCTGCGCCCGCAATGATCATGATGGGTCCGTCTTTGTGAAGCACTGCTTCCCGCTGGGGTTCGTTCAACTCGTCTAAATAATTCATGCTGCGAAGGTACGAAATCGAAGCCTCAAGCTGCAAGCTTCAAGAGAGAAGCACGCAATGTGTAGAAGCCGTTCAAAATCGCATGCTTCTCCCTTGAGGCTTGAGTCTTGCAGCTCTCCTAGAAAAATTTCTACAAAAAAAAACCTCGATAACTACAAACTGCCGCCATTTTTTGCCCAATCTTTATCGCCCGATTCCAATTCCAATATCCAAGAGAAAAACTATTACCTATGAACCCCGCCAACAATATGAGCGACGAAAAGCTCATTCAATTTTACCTCAATGGTAACCCCACAGCCATGGCCACACTTGTAGAACTTTACAAGGACAGGATCTACGGCTCTATTTACACAACAGTACAAGACAAGCATGTGGCAGAAGAGATCTTCCACGATGTGTTCATCCAGATCATCAACAATATGATGGCCGGACTAACACCCGAAGAAGGTGGATTTTTGCAGTGGGCCATCAAGCTTGCGCACGCACTGTGTATCGAGCGCTCCCGCAAAACGCAGACAACGATCGTTGCCAATACTGGCGCTGTTGAAGTAAAGGATCAGCCCTTAGTTATTTTACCCTTCGGCCCCTTGTATCACGAAAGCCATGGAAAGATAAAAAGCATGATCGATATGCTTCCTCATGATCAACGTGAAGTGATCATGCTGAACCATTATGCCGGACTAAGCTTAAAAGATATAACCGACGTGATGAAATGCAGTCTCACCGTGGCATTGGATAACCTGAAATTTGGACTGAATAATTTGAGAAAGATGATGATCGAGAAGGAGATCAGTTTAAGCTAGAAAACACTTCTATCATTTCGACGAAGGAGAAATGACAGAAGAGCAAATGTGCGCTTTAATTTATATTTTGTTGCGATGAAAAGAATTACTTTTCTTTTAATTGCAACAATAATATCGATCAACATGGAGGCACAAAAAAAAGATCTCACAGGCGAATACTATCTCCGCGGCGTAATGGAAACGGGTTCAGGATTCAAGCTGGAGGCAGATTCTACCTTCCAGTTCTTCTTTTCTTACGGCGCATTGGATCGTGAGGGCAGGGGAACCTGGGCGCTGAGGAACGATCATATTGTATTCAATAGCGCTCCCCGCCCGGGAAATGATTTTGCCCTGGCCAGCAGCAAGCAAACAAAGGACGATTCTATTATAATAAAGATCATCGACTCGAGCGGCTTCTTTCTTTCGCATGTTTATTGCATGCTGCATCCGATAGCTATCGGATCGGGCGAAAAGAAAGTAGAAGCAGTTAGTAATAAGGAAGGAGTGATCAGGTTCCCCAAACAAGATATCGACTCTCTTACCCTGATCTTCGAGTTTTGCCCCGAACGTAGCAGCATTTTTACCATCAATGATCCGGCACATAATTATTTTGAATTCCGTTTTGAACCATGGATGATGGAGGTCTTCTTTACAAATTATAGCTTACACATCAACGGGAATGACCTTGAGGGGCCGCATCCGCTGCTGACTGGCAAGTCCTACGACTTCATAAAGAATCGCTGATACTCGTAATTATACGCGAGCCCGACGAGTAAATTCCGCAAACCCAAGCCCCTTCTCGAACTTATACTACAAAACATCTACACCGCAGGCTACAAAATAGCGGAAAGCTGATATATACTTTTGTGCTCACATAAATCCTATATACCAAACATCCATTTTTATGAATCATCTTACCGAACAACAATTGCTCAAAAAGTACATGAGTGGAGATCAAAGATCTCTTGAGATCCTCATCAACCAGCACAGAGAAAAAATATTTACCTCTATCTACCTTATGGTAAAGGATAAATATCTTGCTGAAGACATTTTCCAGGACACTTTCATCAAAGTAATTGACCGGCTCACAAAGGGTCAATATAATGATGAGGGTAAATTCATCCACTGGGTGATTCGCATTGCCCACAATCTTTGCATCGATCATTTCAGAAAATCAAAAACCATGTCCTTCATCAAACATGTAGAAGAAAGGGATGTTTTTGAATCGATAAATATCGCTGACGACTCCACCAATACCATGGAACAAAGACAAAGTCGCGACCGTGTGCGTAAAATGCTTGACCAGTTACCCGAAGAACAAAGAGAAGTGGTCATCCTGCGTCACTATGCCGACATGAGCTTTGCTCAAATTTCAAAAATGATGAATTGTAGTATCAATACGGCTCTTGGCCGCATGCGCTATGGTTTGCTCAACCTTAGGAAGCTGGTAAGAGAGAAAGAATTGGCGCTATAATACAGCTGCTAGCTATGAGCTGCAAGGGAGAAGCATGCATTTTTGAACAGTCTTCTCATATTTTGTGCTTCTCCCTTGAGGCTTGCAGCTTGCAACTCTTCCACATATCTTTACCCCATGCAACATCTCCTCCTGCTTCATGGAGCCATCGGCGCTAAGGATCAACTGCAGCCATTGGCGCAACAGCTATCCGATAAGTACACAGTACACACTATCAACTTCAGTGGCCACGGTGGCAGCACAATTCCCGAAGAAATATTTTCTATCCCTTTATTTGCAGCACAGGTATTGACCTACCTGGAGGAAAACAATATCGATAAGGTAAATGTATTTGGTTATAGCATGGGCGGCTATGTTGCGATGTATCTCGCAAAAAATGATCCGCAGAAAATAAACAAGTGCATCACCCTTGCCACAAAATATTATTGGGATGAAACAGTGTCGGCAAAAGAAGTAAAGAAATTAGACCCGGCGATCATTCAACAGAAGATACCCGCTTTTGCGGAGCAATTAAAACAACGCCACGCTCCTCAAGACTGGTCGATCGTACTAAAAAAAACAGCGGAACTTTTAGAAGGCCTGGGAAAGAACAATGCATTGCAATTGCCGGATTACGCAACCATCAATACACGGGTTCTATTATTGATCGGTGATCGCGATAAGATGATCACGCTGGAAGAAACACTCGCAGTGTTTAATCAACTACCAAATGCAGAAATGGGAATGTTGCCCGCAACCCCGCATCCGATAGAACAGGTTGATATTTCTTTGTTAGCTTTCCTCATAAATAAATTCCTCGCAAAAACTAGCTGACTCTTTACCAACTACCTACTTCTCTAGTTCTTCAAAAACTTCAACGTCTTCACTTCCCCATTTGCAAACACGGCTTTCACAAAATAGAACCCTGTATGCAGTGCGAAGTTGTTCAGGTTGATCAATGTACCGCTATTTGTATTTTGCTTTACCGCATAATCAACGATCAGCTTTCCCGCGCCATCGTACACAGAAACTTTTTTTGCCTCGCCGTACAACATCAGCTTGAGTGATGAAGCAGGGTTGCTGATGAGTTGTATATCATCGGCTGATCCAATATTTACTTTTCTTATTTCAGATAAACGATAAGAGCCATTGGTATTTAATAAAGCCAGGCGGTATTGATTGGTTCCTTTCAAAGGATGCAGGTCGGTAAAATGATACACGTGCCCGTCTCCAGCAGCATTCACTGAACCTAACGCGGTCCAGGAACCATTGGATGTCAAATGTTCAACGCGATACGACTTCAGGTCCTGTTCACTTGTTTTGCTCCACTGCAGGTTTACTTTTTCACCCGAAGCTTTTGCTTCAAAACTGAATTGGTCTGCCGCCAGGATGCTACAGAAGAAAGTGTAACCAATACTACCAATACTGATGCCACGCACCGCAGGATCGGATGGGAGCCCCCATTCCGATTCATTAGCGATAGGAGACACCGGGGTCGCTATCTTTTTGAATGAAGGCAGAAGCAAGGGTGCATATTCTTCATATTCTACAACAACACGGTCCACAAGGGTATTGAAATAGATCTCCGCGTTGCCATGATCATTGTCTCCGCTGTTGTAACTATCGGGATAATTATTTGATGAATTATTATCAGGGTAATCGGGCCAACCTGAAATATTATTACCGGCGATGCTCAGGTATGGTTGAGCCTGTGGTGCAACGATCACCGGCATTACCGGGTTGCTTCCATTATAACCAATCACGCGAACATGATCGATGGTTCCGTTGATCAACTGCGGATTGGATGCATCGATATCATAAATGGTAAAATGAACATCACTCATGAGGCTGTTGAAAGTCAATGTCACAGTTTCCTTATCATTACCAACTACGCCGCCGACGCTTTGGCCAAAAAATACTTGCAGGGTTGCGTCATCCGAATGAAATCCGCCCTTGTTCTGTCCGGGCCAATACATACTATTCGTGCAACTGCTGCAACCTGCCATCGGGTAGGTTTCGGATGCAACTATGTTCTGCCTGTCGGTGGCAATGGTCAACGTTGGATTAAATGTATTACCGTTACAACTTTCCGTCGCCAGGTCATAAGTTTTGCTCAGCACATTCATGAACGAATTAGCGGCATTATCGAAAGCAAACCGACGAGCGGGATTTGCCCCGGGAGCAATATCATTTGTGAGAAATCCAAAATCAATGTTATTATAAGTGCCTGCGGTAATATTCAAAAGCGTCATTCCATCCGGTTCGGGGTCGCGATCATAGGGATTGTTATCTGAAATGATCTGTGTGATAATTCCTGAAAAGTTGAAGATCAGTGAGGGATTCAGGGTGCTTCTTTTCACTTTCACATAAAAATAGCCTGATCCTACAGCAGTAAAACTATAGCTACCATCGAACCCTGTGACAGAAGTTTGTACCGGGTACACCTGGTAAAAAGGCGAAACGGCGGCTTCACTCAGCAGCCACACGGTGACCCCCGAAATGCCTTCGCTGCCGTCAAATGAGCCATTTTTATTAACGTCGGAATAAACGTGGCCGGAGACAGTAGCCTGACCTTTAGAGTTTTGTGTAAATAAGGTAAAAAATAGGACAAGTCCTATTACGGGTTTAGTAAAAATTCTATTCATGGTTTAGGATATTAGGTGACATTCAGGAACTGCCCCATTAGGGTTAAAATAGGGCAAGACCACTCCTATAAACGATGAATTTTTGTTATTGTTGTGTTTCCCGGCGGAACAAGGCAGCATAGACCTGTCAGGTTTCGAAAACCTGACAGGTCTAAAAAAATCCCCCCGGCAGCAAAATGAATGTTAAACCCTGACCGTTTATGTAAAAAGCGACCAAACCAGTTGAGGTTACTATTATCTTTATTGTAAAGTATAGCCTTGCAACACATAGAATTCTTCCATATCGATCATTTCGAGCGGAATTACCATCGTGTAAAGCCACCAGCCGCATTGTCGGGTTTCATTGATTTTTTCTGGGAAACAAAATTCGAGACACTTTGGGAAAAATATCCCGAGGGGTTCTCTGATGCGCTTTTTCCAAATATTGGGTATACCTATTTGCTCAACCTGGGCACACCATTCGTAATGCAGGTGGGAGAAAAGTCGTTTGATATGAAGACAGATGGTTTTTTGCCGAGGCACCGAGCCATTGAATGTTATCATCAGCCGGGCAATGATATTTTTGGCATCAAGTTCAAAATATCGCCGGTCATTTTTAAAACGAGGGTCAATTTTGCGGAGTACCGCGAGTTCATTTATCCGCTGAGCTATTTGATGGAGCAGTCGGTGATCGACAAGGCAAAAAAAGCCACTTCATTTGATGAACGGGTGCAGGTGTTGGGAGATTATTTTCAATCCATCATTGAAAAATATTCAGGTTCATGGGAGCCGATCAGGATCGTGTCGGAGATCATACAGCATTGCGATTCAAAAAATGATTTTGTAACGCCGGTGGAAGAATTTGCTTCGAAGTACAGTATCTCTGCAAGAACCCTGCAACGTTATTTCGAAAACACAACAAGCCTTAGCAGTAAAAAAGCATTGCAGATCATGCGCATTCGCAAGGCTGCAGAGCACCTGGTCAACTCTCCATCAGATTTTAATTATTCCATCTACGGCTATTACGACCATAGCCATTTTTATAAACACCTTCGCCAATTTTTGAAAAAAGAAACATTGGCGAGTTTGCAGCCGCATTTGAAGTTGCTGAGTAAGCTGCACAAGAGTGGGCAGTTGCCAGTCTCCAGTTTGCAAGGCAACTCAAAAATTTGAAGTGTTCATGTCCACTGGCAAACTGCCCACTGCCAACTTGCTCCTAGTGCTTGTTTAACCAGTTGATCGTCTCATTGGCAATTGCATAATTAAAATTCCCTTTGTTATACTGTTGCGCTTTGAAATTATCTCTTGCTTCTTCCCAGTTTGCGCTTTTCATCATGAAGTGATCGAGTTGAGGAATAATTATCATCGTTGCATTTCCGGGATGAGATTCATTTATCGTTCTTGTAATTAATTGCGGCTCTACGATACTGCAGGATTCATAATCTGCTTCTCCATGAATCACCAGCACCTGGGTGTTCGTCTCTTTCCAGCTTTGCGCCTGGTTCAATGAATCGATCTGCGGCCAGAACTTCCAATGGCGTCCCCACATATCGTTGCTGCCAGCTTTCCAGCCGAGTTCACTTTCTACCAGATCTTTGTATTCCGGATTGTCGTGCAACTCATCTCTTGTTTTTTTGAGCACGAATAATTCATAATAGATCTTTTGGATCTTCCTTAAAAAATCTTCCGTTTGCTGGTAAGTTTGACCCTCAAGCAAAGGCTTTTGAACGCGGTGCATCTCCAGCAAAAATTCACTCCATGGCCTGAACACCGTACCGAATACCATCACTCCTTTGGGATTATGCCGCTTTGCAATTTCGGGAGCGATCACACCGCCCATGGAATGTCCGAAGATGTATAACCTGCTCTTGTCAACAAACGGCAATTGCTCCATGTATTGGTAGCCCGCATCAAAACTTTCAATATCGGTTTTTAGATCTACCTCACTGCAGGGCTCACAATTATAACTATCGCCCAAGCCGGATTTTTCAATGGTAACTACCGCATAGCCCGCCTTAAGCCATTCATTGATGATCTTACCATTATAGTTGGTCATATAATTTTCAATGCTGCCACATCCATAACCAGGTATGAGGAGGATGCTGGGAATATTGTTTTTGTTTTTCGGCTTGCGGGTGATGGCTCTTAAATATCCTGCACGAAATTTTACCCAATCATATTGCACATCCGCAATATCCGATTGCTCGTAGGGGCGCATCACCGCGGATCCTGTAGCAGAAACGGGCTTCTCATCACGGGTATATTTTACAGATATCTTTTCTCCGGTGCGAATAACGGAAGCTACCGCACTATAAGACGCAGCTGGCGTTATCGGCTTTCCATTCAACTCGGTGACCACATCTCCCTTTTGCAGTTTCAACATTGCAAAGCTGCTGCCGGGAATAATGCTGTCGACACGCATGCCTGTGGGAACTGGCTTTCCCATCATGCCCATGATCGCTTTACGTGGAGGCTCCTGCGCAGCAGCGTTTAGGGAGAAGAGAAGAATAATCAGTGATAGATATCTCATAGTTTTAAGTTTCCGGTTTTCAGTTGCCAGTTTGCAGTTGCCAGTTAGCAAGGAGCCTCAAAAATGTGGTGGCTCATTGCTAACTTTAAACTGCCGACTGCCAACTTTCCTAATTCCCTGCACGCTGTCTCTCCTCTTCCGAAGCCGTCGTCCTTCGCCTCGCTGCTTGCACTTTGTTATTTCCAAAACGATAAGTAAACGTGAGATTGGCAACTCTCGACTCGCGGTAAGCATGCCATTTCTCTATATAGTTTTCATAAGTAATAATTGCCTTTGGCAGATTCGTCCAAAAGATATCGGTGATATTGAAACGAACCGTTCCTTTACCTTTCAATACCGTTTTTTGAACGCCTGTTGATAATGCCCATTGCGGATCAAGCACCATGAAACCATACTGTCCTCCAGTATTCAGACTGGCATTGAGTTCTGCGGTCCAGCCTTTTTTGAAAGTGAATGTATTGTTGGTGCGGATATCTGCTGCTGGTTTGCCGCTGTTCAATTGAGTGCCGCTGAAGTTGCCGTGGAATTTTTCGAAATAAAGATTGGCGTTGTTGATCATGTTCCAATGCTTGCTGATCTTTATTGGCGCAGCAACTGTTAGTCCGAAATAATCGGAAGAAGTTAGATTGATCGGTATCTGCACGGTAACATTATCTGCCGATGGAATATTTGGAAACACTTCTTTGAATCTTGCCAATGTGATATTCTGATTATCTTTTGTATGGCTATAGCTCAAACTGAAATTCATGCTCTTTAAAGTATAGCTCAATTCGTACGACCAGGTAAGCTGTGGTAATAAACCAGGGCGGCCTGTTGCATAAGTACTCACGTCGATCAGGAATAAGAACGGATTTAGTTGAGAATAGCCCGGCCTGTCGATCCTGCGGCTAACAGATAAACCAATGGTTTGATCTTCCTTCAATTTATAATTCACAAAGGCGCTGGGGAACAATTGGAAATAATTGGAATCAAATGTTACGTTGCCGATCTTTTGTTCGGTACTCAAATGTGTGTGCTCGCCTCTCAGGCCAAGCTGCCAGCTGAATTTTTTGTATTCCTTGCTGAAGTTCAAATAAGCGGCATTATTATTTTCATGATAAAGAAAATGATTGGTCTTGTTCACATCGTTTTGCGGAGTGCCACTGCTCACATCATAAAATTTTGCATCGTTGTCGGAAGAAACAAAGCTGGTTTTGAAGCCTGCTTCCCATTTGGCGTTCTTCTTCATCGGGTTCACATAATCTACCTTGGCAGTTTTAAAACTGAGCTTGCCATTTTGATCTCCATCAAGAATGTAATCAGGTTGTTGCTGGCTGCCGTCCAAATTATAATAACTCGTAGCATTTTCAGTCAGCGATCCTGATCTGTATTCGCCATAATCGATGTCGGCGGTTATTTCGCGGTGCATGCTGTCGAATGTATGTTTGAAGTTGACATTGGCAACGATATTTTTTAGATGGTCATTATTGTGAGCATACGAAAGGAACGTGCTCGCTGCCTGCTTTTGCGGGTCGATCACGATGGAACTATTGTCATTTTCTCTTGTATAATGATTAAAGTTTCCGGTAACAACAAAA